>Ga0209700_104709_pt1 | contig 24156 bp, 12 predicted proteins | sample SiratroredBW_FD_187528 | JGI IMG/M metagenome (GOLD analysis project Ga0209700, IMG submission 187528) | Root nodule microbial communities of legume samples collected from California, USA - Siratro red BW (SPAdes) (version 2) | ecosystem: Host-associated > Plants > Roots > Nodule | place: USA...
TTTCTTATTTAAAAAAAAACTCTTTTTTATTTTATCTATTTTTATTCTCTTAATAGGAAACACATATCTATATTATTTATATACATTTTTTTATTTTATTTTACCCGGACAAAATTGAGTGTTGACAGATGTTATCAAAAATAAATTTCCTTTTGTTAAATATAACAAATCTTTTATTTGTGATATTTGTCATTTTGCAAAGCAAAAAAGACTTCCCTTTCCTCTTAGTGTATCTAAATCTAAAAAATGTTTTGATTTGATTCATGTTGATGTGTGTGGACCATACTCATTATCATCAATTCATGGTCATAAATATTTCTTGACCATAGTTGATGATTATTCAAGGTACACATGGGTTTTTTCTTTGAAACAAAAATCTAAAGTTGTTAAGTATTTGGAAGATTTTGTTATTTTTATTCAAACACAATTTGAGATAGTAATAAAAGTAATAAAAAGTGATAATGAGACTAAATTTTTTATGACTAATTTTTTTATCAATAAAGGAATAATATATCAAACTTCATGTGTCAATACTTCACAATAAAATAGTATAGTTGAAAGAAATCATGGTTATTTATTAAATGTAGCAAGAGCTCTCATGATGCAATCTCATTTACCCAAAATTTATTGGTCATATTCTGTTATACATGTTGCGTATATTATAAACATGTTTCCCACACCTGTTTTAAATGATTTTTCTTTTCATGAAATGCTTTACAAAACTCCACCAGATTTTGATCAATTAAAGGTGTTTAGATTTTTATGCTATGCTAGCACTTTGTCAACAAATAGAAGTAAATTTAATCAAAAGGCATCAAAATGTGTTTTTATTGGTTTTAAGAAAAGGACAAAATGATATTTTTGTTGAATATTGATAAGCGTTGATTTTTAGTTGATTTTGTGGAGATTTTGTGATTGATTCTGTTAGTAATTAGGTTGATTTTAATTCGATTTAGATTTGATTTGATTTTCTTTTATTATTGATTTTAAAATTTAATGTGTTTTATTGCGGAAAGATAAAATTTTGTTGAAAATTAGGTTAAATCTGAAGGAAGAGAGCATAGAGGCGTCGAAAATGAGGAAAAGAGCAGAAAAAGAGCATAAGTGACTTTTTGCTTAAGCTAAAGATACAGCCTGGGCTAAAACTCACTTAAAGTCCATCACTCTTTGGAATTGGAACTAAACGTAAGTGCATTACATGTATAAGTTCAGGGATGAATTATAGTATAATGACTGCTTATAACAACTGATCTTAATGCTGATTAGGTTATTCTAGCAACTAGGGATAAAAGTTAGGTAATTTAGTTTATGAAATTCAATGCTAGAGAAATCAGGTTGAAAAGGCTTTTATTTGCACAGATTGGTAATGAGAAAATATGATATTAAATTAGGTTAAGAGTGTATGTGAAGAAGAATATTGCGATTCAATCCCAAGGCTTTTTATTATTATTAAACTCACATTTTTACTATTCGTTGCTTTGTTATAACAATTCTCAATTCATTCACTCATTATCTATTGTTTATTCCTTCATAGTACAATTTGGTGTAATTCAATTTACAATTCTCGTTCCCTGTGGATACGATACTTTTCTTACTACTATATTACTTGTGGACTCAATACACTTGCTGAAAATCCGTTAACAAATATTCAATCAAGAGAAATTTTTGTGTCTAGGGATATTGTCTTCTATGAACATGTTTTTCCATATCAAATAGTTGAAGATACTAGCAATGAAATTGACAGTCCAAACATTCAGGATCAAAATGTTTTTACATAAGATCAACCTATTTTGAGTCAGCCATCACGAGTCATTTTTGCATCCTGTGATAATATTAAAAATAATGTTAATAATGATTATGAAACAAACATCCATATCCCCGAAGAAGTTTGTTCCCATAGAGACTAAAACCTCAATGAAAATAATGAAACAACACAGTCAATTCGAATAAGTACTAAATCAAAAAGACCACTTGAGTATCTAGTATTTAAAGGATTATCATTGTAATATCAATGTTTCCAATACATCTTCTAGAGTTAAATATCCTTTGAATTATGATTTGTCTTATAATAAATTATCACATTCTTATAAATCTTTTGTTATGTTTATTTCTTCACATGTTGAGTCAAACACTTATTTTGAAGCTGCTGTGAAATATGACTGTTGGAGAAAGGCTACACAGTGTGAGATATCTGCTTTGGAGTCAAATCAAACATGGGAGAATGTTCTTCTTCCTAAGAACAAAACTGTCGTAGGATGCAAATGGGTATCCAAAATAAAGTATAATGTTGATGGGACTGTTGAAAGATATAACGCAAGATTAGTGGTGAAGGGATACACACAAACAGAGGGCATTGACTACCTTGAAACTTTTTTTCCAGTAGCAAAGATTACCACTATAAGGTTGCTTCTTTCTCTAGCTTCTATATATAACTGGGAGTTGAAACAATTAGACATAAATAATGTCTTCTTACATGGAGAGTTGAAAGAAGATGTATACATGGTTGTTCCTTCTGGATTGACTTCTATTCAACCAGAACAAGTTTGTAAATTAAAAAAGGCTTTATATGACCTTAAGCAAGGTAGCAGGGAGTGGTTTGCTAAATTTTTTTTTTTACTTCTATGGGATATACTCAATCTATGAATGATTATTCATTATTTATTAATTCTTATGAAAGATCTTTTACAACATTATTGGTGTATGTAGATGATATAAAGCAGAGATTGAGAGAGTCAAATAAGCTTTCAATAAGACATTTAAGATCAAGGATCTTGGTGATTTAAGATATTTTCTTGGTTTTAAAATAACAATAAGTAATAAAGGGTTAATGATGAATCAAAAGAAATATGCATTGAAATTGTTAACAGATGCAGGTCTTTTAGCCTGCAAACCTGTAGTCACTCCTATGGATAATCTTGTTAAATTGTCTTCTACTGGAAGTGTGTCTTTTACTAATGTTCATGCCTATAGAAGGTTGATTGGAAGATTTATGTATCTCACTAACATCCGACTTGACATAACATTTTTTGTTCACCAACTTTCTCAGTTTTTTGATAAGCCTACAATTGCTCACTATAACGTAACAATTAGAATTCTCAAGTATATTAAAAGAGCTCTAAGTCTTGGTTTATTTTTCTCTTCCAACAATTATGCCCATTTAAAAGTCTTTTGTGATAGTGATTGAGGCACCTGTAGTGATTCAAGACAATCAATGACCGATTTTAGTGCGTATCTTTGAAATTCTCTTATATCCTAAAAATAAAAAAAGCAAGGAACAATATCAAAGAGTTCTTGTGAAGCTGAATACATGGCAATGACCACTGTTACATGTGAAATTCAATGGTTAGTCTATCTTCTTCAATATTTGAAAATTCCTTTTGAACAACCATCTCTTTTATATCGTGACAATGACTCAACAACATACATTGCAACAATTCTAGTGTTTGATGAGTGTACGAAACATATAGAAATAGACTGTCATATTGTTAGAGAAAAATTGAAGACGAGTCTCATCCATTTGCTTTCCGTTTCCACACATAACAACTAGCAGACATTTATACCAAAGCCTTAGGTCCTCAGTCTTTCACGAATATTTATTTGTTCTAAGCTGGGTCTCATCAATATTTGTTCCCCAACTTGCAGGGGTTTCACAGGATATGGATACAAGGCTTATAGAAGGAAATTAATATCTATTCTATGATTTTGTCTTTATGACATGATCAAATTGTTAGAAGAAAAGAAATATTAATTATTTGATTTTGTCTTTTGTGACAAGAATCAAATTATCATCAATTTTTGTTTATTTTTTTGTTTTATGACAATTTCAGGTTGTAATATTTTTCTTTATTTTCTTTATTCAGCTATACCTAGTATGGGCATTATTTGTTATATTTTTTATATTATTTATATATATTTAACTCTTTTTTTTATTTTTCATCAATACATAGAAAAATAGCGTATTTTTATTTTCATATCTTTTATTCATTTTTGTTTATTTTTTTATTTTCATAATAATTTTACTTTGTAAATTGTTATGTATTAATTCATTAGAAAATTTATTAAAAGTCTACTTTATCCGATATAAAAAATAATCTTAAAATTTATTCAATCTCCTTATATAAAAAAGTCTTAAAATTTATTCAATATTTTTTTAACCAACAGTCCTAAAATAACTGTGTAAATGATTTAAAGGATGATAAATTCTTATCAAGCTTTTATATTATATATTAATTATTTAAAAAATAAATTATAAAGACTTTGTCCATTGTAGCACTATATAACTACATTAACACATATTTATTAGGGAATATGGTTTAGAATGACTTTTCAAAAATTTGGACATGTATATAATAACCCTATCATTATTTATGAGGACAATAGCTCAATAATTAATATAAAAACAATTATCGTTTGCATGTATCCAAGAAACACATTCTTTTTGCATGTGTCCAATAAACACATTCTCTTTCCATTTCATCCTTAAACTAACAAAAGGTAACTTTCAAGCTACTTCATTACAATAGTGTAGCAACCTCTTTGAAAAAATAGGTGTCTGATTGTTAAATGGTTTGGTCAAGCCTCGCATAATATAATAAACTAATAGAATTATTATTTTATAAAGTGAATATAGTTACTAAACTATCATTAAACTCAAGCTTATTTACATAGTAAAACAATAAAAGAATAAACATAATTAAATAATTATATCAGAAATAGTCAATAATAAAAAACATATAAAAATTGAAATTTCATTTTTAAATTATCATCATATATACTAGATACCTAATATTACATAATTAATTAAAATAAGTAACAAAAGATAAACGCAGAAAAATTAAAAACTAGAAATTTATCATAAGTCCCATCCCATTATATAGCGAAGATACAGTTTCTGATAACTTCTTCAGTTTTATTTTCAGTTAGACACATTTATCTTTAAGTAAATAAAAAATAATTTATTTATTTATTTAAAAATAAATAATTAAATAATTTATTTTTATTTCAAAATAAATAAATAATACTTTTAAAATAATACTTATATAATTTTTTAATAATATTTTACAAAATTATATATATGTACTGTTTTTTACACTATTAATTTTTTTAATTAAATGTTCATAAAAATAATAAAATTGTAAATTTATGTATATATTAATGCAATAAAAATGTAAATAGAGACGGTATGTAATAAACAATAATTGAAATAAGAAACATTAAACAAAAGACATAGAAAATTTTATCACATACATCAGAAATAAAATAGATCTTTTTAATAATAAAATAAATATTAAAATCAATTCAATTAAAAATAATAATTCATAAAAAAAGATAATAAAAATGATCTCTAACAAAATAACAGTTTAAAATTAAATAACTAATTATTAATTATTTAAATTAAATAATTGAATAACTAATAATTTAAATTGAATACCAACTAACAAATTAACATAACAAACTAACCGTTGAAATTGAACAACAATTAGCCTAACTAAGTACTGACTTATGCCAACATAGTCTTTTTTTTTCATGATTTTTATAATAAAAAAATTTAAACACTTAATTTTTAAATTGAAAATCCCAAATGATATTAAAGAAATTAAAGGAGCCAAAATTACATTCAAATGGTTTAGTGGAAGAAAACGGTGATGGTTTAGGGTCACTTCCCGAAACTCGCTTAGCCTCTCCTCTCTCGAAATGGCGTCTTCGAATGGATTCGTGGAATTAGACGAAAACTTTTATGCAGCGCAACGTCTCTTGGCAAGACAGGAGGCAGACAGTGGAACCACCGACGATGAAGACACCGACGACGAAGAGTACGTTCCCGGTGTGGCCTCCCCTAGGGCTTCGCACGACACTCCTCGTGTCGTTTCGTCCAATAACTTAACCGTTATCCCCGACGAATCGCAGGATTGCGTTGAAGAGGAGGGAAATAAACGCCGCAGGATCGAAGGAGGCGAGACTTCTTGTTCCGTCGCGGGTAGCCAAGGAAACGACCTCACCGACATTGACGGTCTCTTTTGCCCTATTTGCATGGATGTTTGGACCAATAACGGCGAACATCATATCTGGTGCATCCGCATTTTCTTTGCCCTGACTGTTTGTTAATTGAGCGTGTTTGTGGTGGTGAAATTGTTAAATATATGCTAACGATGTGGTGATTTTTTTTTTTTTTTTTTTTTTTTTTTTTTTTTTGTGTTTTTTTTTTTTTTTTTTTTTTTTTTTGAATTTTTGGGGTGGATGAGTTCAGTTGTCTTCCTTGTGGACACATATATGGCATGTCTTGCATCAAAAGATGGCTTCAGCAGCGCCAAAATTCCAGCAAGGTACATACACAATGTGTTTGGTTTAGACTTGAGAGGTGTTTTCTGAAACTTATGCAGCCAAAAGTTGCTCGACATTTATCTTTTATTTGCTTTTTCGTCCCAGTGTCCACAATGTAATAGGAAATGTAAGTTGAAGGACGTGAGGAAACTCTTTGCTTCCCGAGTAGTTGCCGTCGAGGAAGAATCTCAGAAGGTTGGGCCATGTTTATGTGCGTATTTTATGTGAAAAAGAAACCTTTTAAGAAGATAGTTACCTGATTGATTACTTTTTCGCTGTTGGCAGAGAATTCAGTCACTTGAGGCAAAGTGTGCTGCCCTTGAAAGTAAGGTAGTAGGATGCTATGCAATATTTTTTTGCATGCTATTTTTTCTTCCTGGCTGTGTGTGTTTTGAACGTTTGATTATGCTGGAATATGAAGCTATATTTTTGGTTAAAACAATATATCGAATATGTTATTAGGCCAGTGATTGGCGAAAGAAAGAAGAGGGATGGAAGTGTCGAGAAGCCTCCTTGCATATTCAAGTTCAGAATCTTACAGAGGTATCTCTTATGTATTAGCATATACAAATAATTTGTCGGTAAATCTGTGGTTTTCCAAATTTGAAAACCTTTTACAGACTATGGTTGGAGCCACTCTTACTACCTGGATATTTTATTTTATATGAAATAGATGAGGATGTCATGTCATGTTTGCCACACTGTTGCATCTTCTACCCGTAGCCCCCACTTTATTATTAGACCATTAACACTCGTGCTGCTGTTGTTTGCCTGTTTACTTCCTTTATGACCCAGTAATTTAACATCTTTCACTTTTTTTGTTACTTTGTCTGAACCTATTAGGATATAAGGAAAAGGGAGAGTTAGTTAATAGTTAGAGATGGCTAGTTAGATATGAATAGGGGAAGAGGAGAGAGGGAGCTTTGTTTCCATTGTATTGATCATTAATTGGCTTAGTGAAGGGGAACCCTTGTTGGAGGGTAATTTGCTCTCCTATTCATTGTTCTTCTCACCTATTCCATTAAATTCTTTCTTTTCTTCTCATTTCAATTTTTAGTTTGTAACAGGAACCTTGTTGCATTAAAAACCATTTTCTTAGTTTTAACAACTTGATGTTGAAAATTGAGGTATTTGCTTGAGGAGCATAGGGTACATAAATTTATGCAGTATGAACTGGTTTAAAGATTTGGTCCAAATCATAAAACCCTTTTCTATCCTTTTGGATCTTTGTATGTATGGTTTAAACTATTATGTACGTTTGGCGTGTAGAGAAACGCTTATTTGGAGCTGCTGCTACTAGATATGCAGAACAGGCAATCTGCATTGATAAGTGGCAATGGAAACTCTCAGTGGAGATGTGAATCTGGTAATCATTCTTTCAGCATTCAGATGAGATGACTGATCTTTGCCTAATAAAAGTTGTCTCCTTTTGCTCACCCAGCACCCACTCCCACTTCCTTTCTACAACAACAAACTCTTTTCAAGAAAAAGTTGCTGTTGGTTTCATTGATTGCTTAAGTTTTTTCCCCTGCTAATTTGTGGTGTGGACACATCAACTTTAACTGAATGTAACTTGTAGAGCACAACATCGGCCCAAAGTACTGTGGAAAGGGATCCATTTGTAATTTTGAATTGCAGGTATGCCATTCTCTCATTTAGCCCTCTCCTCTCCTACCTAACATCACCACTTTGGAATATTACACTATATTCTCTTTTAGTCTCACCCTTTCTCAATTTACCTCCTAATCTTTTTTCCCATTAGCCCCCCAAAGTTTGTTTTAAAGTGAAAAATATTATAACCATGGTTAAAGCTGTGGCTATGAAACCTAAAACTTTAATGGAATTTATTAAATTGGCAGTTCACTTTAAACCAAACTTCAGGCAGGTTAAGTTATTTAAAAGAAAAAGTTTAGGATGGTAAGCTGGGAGTATGTGGAACCATAAAGAGGTGACGTGTAATATAATACCATACTTTTTAAAATAACATTTTCTCTCATAACAGGCTTATTTTGTTAGAAAAATTTTATATGTTGATGACTTGAATTTTATTTAGCTAGTGTTTACCTGTTTTAGAAAGAGTTTCATCTGGATGGTGGGCGCATTTTCGATATGGACATTTCTAATCAAATTTTATTAGTCGCACAAAAGCCAAAGGAACTAGGTGGAATACACACGATATCTAAAGTAAGATACTTCAATTTGAAGTATTTGTGTATTGTGTGCGGCTTTAGTTTCTCTTATGTAAAGAAGAATTTCGATTTAACCTTCATGGAAACTTGGCTTTGTAGATGAGCTTGTTGTCTCCATTTGAGGTGCAAGATATCTTACTGCCTTCTGGTACAAATGGTGTTAGAGACCTGCATATTTCTCCTTCTGATAGTAGTCTGGTTCTCTTTTCTTCGTTAGGAAAGAAACTATCAGTGCTCAGGTATAGTTGCATTAAATACTAATTTATCGTGTCTGACATAGTAAACCTTTGTAATTGGTGTATTTTCCTGTGCTACAGCTTGGACAGTGGCAATCTTGTCATCAATTATGATCTACAGGTGAAGTTTGATTCAATATTTTCATTTGGTAAAATAGTAGCAATAAAGCTGTTGGCAATAGTGTATAATTGCAATGCTTTGTGGTTTTTCAGATTGGTATTGCTTGTGTATTTAACTTGTTATCCTCCTCGAATTAAGTAATCCAAAACCATAAGGAGCCTGAAAAGACAGCTAGCTATATAAGTAAAGGTTTCCAATCTCTTTGAAAGTTTCCTAGGGATGCTCTTTTAAAGTAACCATTAACTGAACATCGTATTGAAGATAAGAAAATCACTGAATCCCATAAAGGATGCAGTGTTGTAAGTAGCTATTCGAGAAAGTCTAGCTTTTTTCTCCAACCTCAGGCACCAAATAATATCAAATAGCATACGTCAGGGGGGCAAGGCAACGTTAGTTCCTGTGATTCTAAATCCTTGGAAATGACGTATATAAGAGGGAATTCTCCAAACTACTTATAGAAATAGATTTTTAAAATAGTTTTTTCATGCACCTCCTTGTTGTGTACTAATTTACTCTTTTCGTTGCTCAGAGATAGCAAATTATCTCACATCAGAGTTGTAGTCCCTCTTTTTTTTTTTTTTTCTTAACCTTGAATTCTGTTACAGGTTCCTGCATGGTCTTGTTCGTGGGATCTCAACAATTCGCATAACATATATGCTGGGCTACAGGTTAGCAATTTGGTTTTATATTTATTGGATGTGGGAGCTTCAAATTCTAATCTTCAGATTAATTTCCTGCAGAATGGTTCTGTCCTAGTGTTTGACATTCGTCAAACTGTAGGCCCCGTGAAATCTTTAGTTGGTTTGACTAACAACCCTGTGCATACTGTCAGTTCTCTTGCACAAACTTCAAGTCTTTCTTCGGGTGTTAAAACCATCCTATCGGCATCTGCCTTTGGCCTTTGTCAGTGGAACATTGATTCTGAAGAACGGTAGGCTACTTGCATTTTATGGATATCTACTTTGTGTATAATTATTATCATCGCCTTATAAATATTATACAAAACTTTGATTTGCTGGCACTATCCAGTTAGCACTACAATCATGACAGGCAAACACCTCGCTTTACCCATTTTCTTTTTGGATTTGTGCGGGGCTACCTTTGGGTATAATTGGTTTTGTTTTGAAAAAGTATGCGAACATTACGAATTGTACATTTCCAATGTTTGGTCCATCGTTGTATCTTTCACTTCACTCCTTTGCTCCTATTATTTTTCAGTTTTTCTAATATACATGCTATGTCTCTAGCTTGTATTGTCAAAATTATTTTAGATTATTTTCTTTGTTAGAGTCATATTTCTTTTGCATTTTGGAAATTTACATTATTTTTATAAATTTGATTAAATCAGCTCTCGACTTTGGCATACTTTCCTGCATTTATAAGATAGTATATGATGGATCATTCCTATTTTCTTCTGCATAATTTCAACTTGGTTCCACGAGGACAGTGGTGATTTTAGAAGCAATCATGTACAGAGTGTCATCCTCTATTTTTATTGCTGTAAATAGCTCTCCTAATACTTCACCTTTTTTAAATATGAAGGCCGCTTGTGGTTCCTGAAACTGATAATCAAGGAGTCTGCATATCCCTTGCCTATTGCCCTAGCAGTGATGACATTGTTGCTTCTTACAGACCGATATTCGACATGTCCATGGATGAGCCTCTATCTCAACCATTGGCCACTCCTCTTAGTGCTGGACAAGGAGTACAGGGCACTCATGTCTTGTTCAATAGAAAGGGTGGTCATCATTTCCAAAAGGTGGCTTCCTCATATGCCAATGTAAGTAAAATTCGACTACCAAAATGTGTAATTATGGACGTAGAGAATCAGAGCAGATTGTTTGCATCTTGGGATGAAGTTACATGTGATTTGGTCTTGCATGAGTTGCCATCTTTTAGAGTTATTCAGCAATTCAAAATGCCAGCTCAGGCCCGTGATCTTAGGTACTCACCTAGCCACGGCATACTTGGTTGTTTAAGTGAGAACGCGTTACAGCTTTTCTATTCCAAACACTCGTCGGTAAGGTAATTCTATGTTTCGCAATTGCTCTTATCATTGCAATCTTTTGAAGAAAAAAAGGGATCATTGGCTTTGATATCTTTTTGTTCTAAATTATTCTACATTAGAATTTAACTGTCCATAAGTAGTTGGAAAAGTTATTTCTCGCCCCGAGCCTTCGTTTTTCTGTAAATTTTTTTGTAGGTTATTATTTTTTGGTAATAACTTCTGTATTGGAGCAGTAATGTACTAATTTTGATATTGCCATTCTGTATTGGAGCAGCAGTGTACTAATTTTGATGTAACTGTGATTACTACTTCTCTTCGATGCAATAAAAAAATATTGGGTTAATTATGTTTTTCATCACCATATATTTTACAAAGCAAAATTAGTTTTGTAATTGGCAATATGGATTACTTTTTGTTACAACAATTACATTGTAAAATGTTGGTTTGAGATATTTGTTGCAGCTTTAGGGTGCTATACGTTTTTTTGTCGTATAAACTAGTTAGAAAATAAGTTTGTTTTTTTATATATAAAAATAGAGAAAATTAAAGAAAATAAGTTTGATTTTTTGATAAAATCAACAATTCACTTGAAAAAAAAAATTAACATCGAAATTTGTCGTTGTTGCCACGCTTCTGTATTCTATACACCGTTTGTTGTGGAACAAAAATGTATTGAAAGGTAAGAGTTTTGCAAGAGTTTGTAGATTAGGGTTTTCCTATTTTGATGCTTGGAATTTTGATACGTAAGTTGTTGGTTGTGATTGTTTATTGTGAGTTTCCGATTGTGTTTTGTATCATCGTTTGGCTGCTTTCTAACTTGTGTATTGAGTGTTTATGTAGTGTCTTATTATGCTTAAAAAATGTTTCGATTCAAAAATTTTTCGTGCGGCTTTCACATTAAATTAGTTGTTCACATAACTAAATTACATTTAAAATTTAGAATTGTCATTATTCTATTTAATACATTTTACTCAATGTTTTCAGATAAATGGTATAATCCAAAAAAAAAAAGTAATTTCTATGAATGTGCGTTGAAGAAATAATGAAATATTTGATAATATCGTTTGGTTCTTCAAATCATGCATGAATACCTTCGAAGTTATGGTAAGACTTTTGATTGGAGGTAGAAATCACAATAACATCCATTTCCCCCCAAAAAATGAATAACATTTTCCTTAAATGATCTGTCTGAAGTGATAAAAAACGGACATAATGCCATAGCCCACACGATTCCAAGAAAGTGGCTTTCTTTGTTGTCCTTATCTAATTATAGGTCCCTGCTTAATTGCATTATGATACGTTGAAGTTGAAAGACTTCTTTACATTAAAGTTAAACCAAAACGAAGGCAATAGATAATTAATTTTGAATTGTTAAATGTAATTGGAATGCGTGATTAACTTAATTTCAATTATAATTTTTATATTAAAATGTGTTAGAATGAAAAAAATTACTATTTCCAAAACGTAAATTTTCAAATAAAACATCTCACATCAGTCAAATAACTAATCCTTAAAACATGCCAAATGAAGAGAAAGGGGGTGGGGTTAGTAGAACAGAACTGTAGAAGATATTCAATCATTAAGCAATGCTTAACCATATATTCAATCATTGTCACTCCATTAATGGTTTAAAAGCTATCCACCAACGACCTTTTTTTGTTTGATCCTGCTGTTATTGCCCTCTGCTTTATGCATTATTGGACTTCGAGCATCTTCAACCTCCAATCATTCTAGGCATTCAGGCGAAGAGTTCTATTTTCATAATTTTTACGTTGCCATGTAGATTACCATTTTCTGTGTTTGCTTTTCTTTCATTCTTGATTTATTGGTGGTTTATGGCTTGAATTACTTTTGACACCCTCATCACATAAGCATTTTAGGAACAATGTTAGTAGTCTGTAAAGAAAAATACATATTTATTACATACATTAATTTTAAATAGAGAAAAACAAAAAAACATACATTAGCAAAATGCTCTGTAATTACTACTCTTTTGTAAATTTATGACTTTTATTGTCTTGCAATTTCTGATAAATATAAAGATAAGATTGTAAATAGTGATATTGCACAATACATGATGTCTGTCTTTGTAGAAAAAAAAAAATATCGAAATAATACAGTTAAGATAGTGTCATTGCCATAAACAACAAAATCAAGTCGCATATGGTTATATTTTAAACGAGTTTCAGATTCTATTAAAATATTCATCTGACATGCACACACGGTATAAATCACCGTACAATATGTGGACATAATTAGTAATTGTTAATGGATTGCAGAAACAGAACCTTTTTAAGAGAATTTTCTGAATCTGGAATTTACGTTCATGAATCAGTAACTGGTCTGTTTGATTCATTGAATCCTACGAATAAACCAATAGTACCATTTAAGTTTGCCAACTAATTACGTGTATAACTTTAACGGTTGGAAAACGTGAAAGTTTTTTCTTATTCTTTTAGTTATATAAAAAGAAGCGAGTGTTATATTTTGCAAGAACATTTGCAAATATTATATTGGATTATCATCATTTTGTGAAATTAATTTTACTTAAAACTTTAGTATGTTATAATTTTCTAACCCTTTCTTTTTATAATACACGTTTAGTTTATGACAATAATTTTGTTTAAATACGAGGGTGTGCATTAGTTATTTTTCACAATTTATTTTTAGGAGTATTTTAGCGAGGTTTCAGTTTGGATTATTTTTTGTTTGTACTTTCCTGGTTTTTAAAACTTGTTTTTATTGTAATTTTTCATTTAAAAGTATGTAAGTTTTTTCATATGAGGTTGTGATGAGAAGATTTGGAGTGAAAAAATAAGAAGATAAATTCTCTTATACGCATTTGAGAGAAAATTCATCCCTTTTGAGTTTCTGAAATGAGATGTAGATCTAGTGAAAATGTGGAACCCTAAGTTACACTAAAGTTAGAGTTGGTCTAAGACTTGATGCACATCACAAGTTATATTAAGTTACATAAAAGTGTCAAATTTAATTTAAACTTTTAAGGTGATGTTTGAACTTAATGAAAACTCAGTCTTACAAGACTTTTATGTGTTAAGTCAAGAGAACAAAAGTGTGTAATTTTTTTTTTATACGTAGACAATATTTTTATAACTAACCTTTATAAAAAAATGAATTTGAGAAGCTAAAAGAAAAACTAAGTTCAAAGTTTGAAAGGGAGGAAATTGATCTCGCAAGGTAAATAATGTGGTAGACATTGAAAGGGGTTTAGATGGTTGAGATATTGTATCTATCTTAGCAATGATATATGTGATTGAGAAGTTTATTATGCATGAATCTAATGTGGGAATGAGACAATGAGACATCCTGCAAAACTCTCATTTCCAAACTCCTAGTAATGAGGAAGAAAGGAAAGGATTAAAGATTACTCCATATGCTAATGGAGTAGGAAACGTAATGTATAGGATGATTAGCAGGAAAACATATATAAATTATTTATTAATGTGGTTAACAAGTTCATGGCAAATCTCAATGGCTTATTGGGAGCCTTTGAAGTTAATGTTAAGATGTTTGAATAAAATAATAGCATTTGATCTAGTGTATAAATGATAAGTACTAATTTTGAATGTTTTTATACTTGAGAAATATTGATTACTTGCGGGTTTAAGTGTTATTTAAAATAGTAATTACTCTCAAATTTAGAGTTTTTGGATTTAAATTTATATTTTGAGTTCTGAGTTAAAGGAAATCATTTAATCTCAATTATTGTGAAATTTCATGTATAAAAGAATGAAGAAAATGATAGATTAGAAGAAAAGAAATGAAAAGTTAAAATAGAGAAAGACCCAAAAGAAAAGCCACAAACCAAGTTTAAAAGGAGATTTTTAGGATTTTGGAAGGAATAAGACCTAGAAGACGGAGGCAAGACCTAGGGACGGAGGCGGACGGCTAGAATCAAGATTTCTTCTTCTCTTGCAATCTTCCTTTCATTAGATTGTAATGACTATTATAGGTAGCTAATTCTTTATCTTTGGGATTGAATGTAATATTTTGAACTCATTCATATTTTTTGTGATTTTTATATATAATATTCAGTTTCTACTCAACTGGTATTTTCATCTTGTGCTTAATGCTAGATTTTATCTGATAAATAGAGTCTTGATTTTAATTCTTAAATTTAACTGGGAAGTACTTTTGAGTTTCCGACCTAGATGAAAATAATCAATATATTGGAATACTAGGGATAGGTTTCGATATATTGATTGCGTATAATATCCGTTCTTAATGCTGGGTAATTTACTAAATAGTCGAGGGATCAGTGTTGTTTAGGAAATTTCCTTATGAATTTATATAAGAGGAATCAATGTGGGTGTGAATGATTTTTATATGTGCATCAATTGTGAGTAGTTACGAATATTGTATGTTTTTATTAAATCCAAAATATGAATGAGAGAGATAGATGAAGTTCAATCCCAAAGTCCTTCTAGATCTTGCAAACTCCTTTTTATAATTGTTACTTATTTTTAATTGTTCTTTTATGTTTCTTTACTCAAATTATTATCAAATCATCTTAAAACTTAATTTGCTTATTGAGTAGTGACGTTGAAATTCTAAAACAAAACTATTCTCTGTGGGATCGACATCCTTACTTTATAAATCTATATTACTTGTGACTTGGTACACTTGCCGAATAAAGTCTTAACAATAAACTTATATAAGAATTTGTAGACATGTAAGGAATCTTATCTTGATACCAAAAACTCTCTATGCACGTTTTTACATTGTTTGGATTTAGAGTTTGTTGAAAATCGAATTTGTAATTAGTAGTGGTTTTATCTACTACCCAAGCAAAGTATATTGGAGAGTTGAGTATTGTGTAAGACTGTGTGACTATTTATTGTGATAATTAAAGTCTTATACATCTAGTTGATCATTTGAATTTGAGGATATCAAAATCAAGAAGATGGTCTTAGAGGAGAGTTCCACGACGTGTTTACGAAGTCCTTATAAATATCGAGGTTCAAACGATGTTTAGAGCGGATTAATTTTTCATTTAAGGACAAAGGAAGATGATGTTGGGAGTTCGTCCATGATTTAGAATTAAAGTGAAAAATTGTGATGATTAACTCTAAATCATATAAAAAAACAATGTACTAAACTCAATTCGTATCGTTTTACTAACTAAGCATAATTTGAGGTTATCCAAATGAGTTAAAAAATAATACAAATTTAATGTATACTAAAGTCTAGAGGTAAAATTTTACAATCCATTAACTGAATTTAGGTTAGGTTCTAAATTTAGGTTAGGTTTATTATGAGATGAATAAGTAATTAGCGAATGACAAGATATATGAATAAAACCGAATTATTATAAAAATGAATTGAATTTTAAAATTGAATTATTATAAAATTGATTAAATTTAAAAAAATAGGTTAATGGAACTGAGTTTTGTAATTATTTAAATAAACTGAATTATATTCTAGTTTAAGTAAACCGAATTAAAATAAACTATTTTGAATTACTATTAAAGTGTCAGAACTATTTGAATTATTTAAACAATTATTACTTCATATCTTATTTCAAAACATATTTTCCCATATAATAAATGAAAGTTCAGCTTAATTCAATCAGTTAAATTTAAGAATAATTCAATTTTTAAACTAATTTAAAATAACATTTTAGTTGAGGTTTTTTTTTTTTTTCAAACAATTTAAGTTTTTAATGTATAGTTCAATTTAGGACCAATTAGGTTTAGTCGAATCTTTTCTATAAGCCTGCTGTTGCAAACAATAATAGATTTAACGAAAAATTATATTTAATCTATACTTCTAAAATAAGACTCAAACTTAATTAGAATTTAGTTTTGTATGAATCTTTCAGAATAAACATGTATTGGAATATGGTTGAATTCTATTAAAACCACACAAATTTAATCAGTCCTCAAAATTTCAAATTCAAGTCTTATATTCTATTGAGCGAGTACGAGTTGGTAAATTTAGTCCATTTTACCATATTCAGCAAAGACCAGAGAGAAAGCTAAACATACCATGAAGGAGTGAAGAAAGTATATATTGAAAGAGACAAAACAAATTCTAAAAATCACAATTAGATTTCCTTTATTATTTCAAACATCAAGTTAAAATTATTTTAAAATAATTTTGACTCCTTAGAGTTAATAAGGACATGTTAACAACTTTTAAAATGAAAAATATCTATAAACATTACTTGTTTAAGAAAATTCAAAACCAATTATTAATAGCTAACACATTATGGAATTACATTGGCAAAAGTAATGCAATGTTATCAATAAAAAAGTTTTCGATTTCCTTTTCAATTGCTTTCAAAGGTCCACAACCTCCTACATAATCATGCTATATCTTTTCATGCAATAAACTTTTCCATGGTAGTAGTAATAAAGTTTCACATGCACCAAAAAGTGATGGAACAAAACACACTTAGCCCCCTCCCCATGACACAGACACAGATAGGTTGTGGTTTTCATCATTGAAAAGACAATAACATTATTAAATGAAGTGTGTGGTTTTTTTAGTATTGGCACTCAGTGGTGCCACAATCACCGACCCATACACATTAGCCATTTTGCATTCCATTGGACTTGGACATTCATATTATTCCTTTTCCCTTCCTTTCTTTTCTTTTTTCTTTCTCTAAAAGAAAAACAAAACACACAATCTTCCAAATATTCTCGTGTCTTGAGAGCCTTGGACGCACAACCCCGTACACTTGCATTATGTAGCTGCCGAGCAAGGGGCCCCATCACAAAATTCCCACATCGAGTAAAAGAAACTTTCTCAAACAAAAAAAACAAAACAAATCACAAGAGAACAGTGTTTAGTTTTGGGGACCAAAAAGTAACATTATTTTCACTCCCAAATAATCCACCAACCAAGTGTGCAATACTTCAATGCTACAATACTTGAAACTTCAACCCCAACACTCTGGTGTTAAACTGTGATCTCTCTTGGGGTCTTGACAATAGTTATAAACCATGAGATATCTCTGCACCCATCTCATGGCTCTGTTTTGTTGCCTAGTCAACCCACCAGACCTATATGGTGATGCTGAAACTGGATGGCACCAACGTGGTGCATAGGCTGAGCAACCACTAGCTTTGAAGTTGGAATACTTTGCCACGAAAGGTTGGTATTTGTAATCAGCTTTGTACTTTCCATCTTCAGTTGCCCACGATGAAGCATCCCATATTGAACCATATAGCCACATTGGCCTCATAGGAAATGTTGCACCACTCTTCCTCGGGTACCTCCTTATTGGCACATCATCCACTAGGAATCTGACACGCAATTCAATGTCAAATTAAACACCATTTTTTAAGAGTCACAACATATACATCATTCAACACTTGAACTCATTTTATAATTAAAATGGTCTAAGTGGCCATCTAAGGAACTAGTAGATCAATTAATTAAATGTTACTTTTAGCTTTTTCATTAGTTGGGAGTCAGGAGATTTTGCTTACCCCACACTTTGATGCTTGGGTTTTTTGTGCCACTCATGTGACCTTGATTCTACCATTTTTCTACATGATTCACACTATTCCTGTCATATCCCTACTTTCCTTCCTTAATTTCATAAAATGAAATTATTGCCCTTCCATCTTACAAAATATCAGTCGAGTTATATGATTCTTATACACATTTTTCGATAATCATATCACTTATCTAATCTCACTTATTTTTAGTCCTTTTAGAAAAAAGTATTCGAAATAGAAAATGTCTAGCCAATCAGTTTTGGCTAGACTGTGACACCTGATGATAAGAACCACATACACCGAATCCAACCTTACTAAGTTCCTTCAATCTTCATTCCTACCTATCTACTTCAGGAGAAAACGAAGTAGTTCCTACCTTATCTATCCTTTTCTTTGGATTATGACTGAAAATCCATGCATTTAATTTGACATAGAGGCAAAGTCACAAGCATACATTCAGAAATACAGTTACAGTGTTTATGTACAGTGACTTACATTATTTCCTTGGGACTCCACAGAATAGCATAGTGATGAAAATCCTTGGTAGGATCAAACCAGAGATGGAACTTCATCTCTCTGCCTATAATTCTCCCATCTCCACTCCCTCTTATGTAAACATTGGTCTGCAATGTGTAAGGCTTTCCAAATGTTGTCCCAAGAAACTCGATGTCCACTTCATCATGGAAACCAGGATGTGCTTCACTGTTTGAGAGCTGCCATTAATCAAATAGTCATCATATTCACATATATTAGTAATTAATTAACTAGCTACACTACGCAAAATGAGTAAGCTTTTACTAAGTAATCTCTCGAGGCCATATCTTACATAGAAAGCTGTTATAACTCCAGCAGTATAGCCAGGTTGGACCTTAATGGAAGCCCCAAAGTAGCCGGATCGAAATGGCCTTACTGACTTGAAGCCACTTCCTGTTTACCAGAAACAAAGATTAAGATTTCAGTGATATCATGCAACAGAAAGAGAGAGCATCGAAAGTGATCAGATTCAGACCTGAGGTTCTATCAAGCCAGATTGTTAATGCATTTTGGTCTAGACTTTGGTGCTGAGGGCCCCAGAGGTTTCGAAAGCCTTTGTAAAAACTCATAGACCTGAATTTGGAACTTGGCCAGTAGCCAGGTGAAGGTGGCCAATAAGCATTGCTTGAAGGGGCCATCAAGATTAAAATAGCAAAGAGAAAGAGAGCCATGAAGAAAAGCTAGTTAAAGTGTTAGCAGAAAGGAGAATGATGCTGTTTTGTATAAATGAAGGAAGGGTGTGAGAGAGAAACTACTCAAGGTAAGGTGCATATGGAAGAATAGTGTGGTAGTCAGTTTGATATAAATAAGAAAAATAGTGGGTCCCCATTTGAGATTAAATGATGGGATTACGGAGGGACTGGATGAATTAAGCATATCAGTAATAATTATTCATACATCATTACAGACAAAATGGAGGTCTTTAATAGTTGGATATCATTGATGCAATTATGTCTTGCATTTTTATAGCTTTAGGCACTTAGGTTAATTAGTGTAACTTTTCTTTTTCCCCATAGGAACTACTTTTCCCCCCCTCCTCTATTTATGACACAAAATCTGTAAGCTAGGTTGGAAAGCTTAAAACAGGTGATGGGATCCAGAAGGGGTAGATGGATGTGCCTTAAATGTGGCTCTTTATTTTGTGTTGCATGGCTTTCACATTCAAACTAGAACCTAGGCTTGTGTCTGTAGGCTTTTCCCTTTTCATTGAAGGCTACAGGTATTTTTGTCTGAGCTGTGAAAGCAATAGCTGGATTAACCCCATCGTTTGGTGCTTTTCACCACACAATTTCCCTTCCCGTTGTGTCACTTACCATTCAGTCAAGCACAAAATGTCTATATAAGGGCCAAATGAGCCAATGAATAAATGATAAAACAGATAAAAGTTAAAACGAAAGGCAATGTGGGGCAGATTCTGATTTAGTCAATTCTCATGAATCAAAGTGAGTAACGGTGTGTTATAGCCTGTGAATTTCATCAATGGAGTGGTGGGTCAGTAGCTATCCATTAATGGACCCCAAACCTTTATTTGATTGAAAATGGGGGCACATGAATGATTGATTGACACGTATAGTAACCCTTCTTAGTGATGGTAGAATAGTTTAGCTTCTATTCTTAATATGTTGATCAATCAAGAAAATGATCAGTCCACATAGATTGCTAACAATGCACATTTTTAGTATAAACAAACCTTCAGAATAAAACCTTGAATAGGACAAATATTAACCATAGTGAATTTAACTTCAATTGCCCTCAATGTTTTTTCTCTTTCATAAACAAAAAAAAAAAGCAGGTACACTCACTGTTCTGCTAATAACTCACAGAATTTGCTAACTATGCCATGATAACCCCAAATATGCAGATAAACTAGTCTGAGAGGAAGATTATGTTTTATGAGTGAATTTGGATAATCAAAACAAAATGACCATGTTAAAGAACTTTGTGGTGAGGCAATAATTTGATGTTCAATTTTGTCTGGTAATGGAAGCAGAAGGTTCGAACCTCTTTTCAAATTGATCTTGTGGATCAGTGCCCCATGAATCCAACTACAATTTAAGTATGAGGTGTCGAAGTACATGAACTTGAGGCATGGTTCCCTGGAAGCAAACCACAAAATCACAAGACACGGAGGCTCTATTATTGAGCTCAAGTCTTGCTACACACACGGCTTCAGCAATTCGTAGAAATAATAATAACCCCACAAAACAGATTTGAAAGTAACACACATAGTGCAGCCTCAAGTGAAGCAAATAATTAATGTGCTGCTTAATGGGGACTTGTGCACTCTCAATTTTCAATTACAGCTTGCAAGACACCTTCTTTCTTGATCTATATGTGTAGACAAATTTTACAAGATTGGGGCAAGCACTATTTTGTCGGTCACACACGGAGGAAGAAAATGGAGGAAGGTTGGAAGATGGTGGCTTGTAGGGTCACTTTGGCCGACAAGTAAAAACCTCACAAGACCCTTCAATTCTTCACTTCTTGTAAAATCTCTGCCATTTCAAATTAACCTTCTTTTTCTATGCTTTCATCTTGCATTACACATATTAATCACTTGTGTTAGATTTGTAGGCTCAATGTGGATGCTTTTGGTTTAATCACATTTTGCATTCAACAAAAGCTATATCATAGCCTTTTTCACACACTCACTTTGTTTTGGATATGCTTTTAGTTTAATCACATTTTGCATCGAGTGATTGTCCGAAGTTCGAAATTTCTTTATGATTTTATCTTTAAAAAATAACTTAAAATTAAAAAAAATGTATTTAAACTTATTTTCACCTCAACTCTTAAAAAATATAAAATTATTAGATATAAAAATATAAGATTATTAGATATACCAGAACAATTACCTTATTAATGTATATGAATTTTGTGTTAGAATATAGAGGCTCACATGAATGGGATAATGACCTGAGTTTTTAAAACTATATATTGTGAAGAATAATTGTAACAATGCGTACATTGGTATCTCAGAGTTTTTGTTCAAGTGGGTTTTAGTGATAATCTTTTTCTTCAATTTTAATGCATCATCTTCCGGCTTTTACATTACAATCAAATATTCTTCTTGAAAAGATCAAAAGGTTAATTACAGATAATTGATGCACTGAACTCACAGTTATTTTGTTAATTCAACTTTAAAATGGTAAATTGTAGTTGATCTAGGTGGGACGAGGATTGATTGCAGTACCACTGAATGTTCAAGCTAAGATAAGGAATATTTTTTTTTTTCAAATTTATTGTTGCAGATTATGACTTTAAATTGTTGCACTAACTTTTAGGTAAACAACTACTAGGAAGCATCCAATTTTTCAATAGGTATGCACTACAGATCCTTGATTATATTATTATATATGCATATTATATGTGTGTGTAAATATAAAACTGAACTTTCCATTTTTCAAATATTATGTTCATCACGCAACTTCGTTTTTCTTGGGATGATTATGATTTATTTATTTTTTTATATAATGTTGTGATTTATTTTTGTCCACCGACTAACAATAAAGACTAACCCTTTTAAGACACATGTTTAGAAATTAATATTTATTATTTTCAACAGAATTCTCTTAAAAATTAAAGAATCAAATATGTAAGATTTTCAAAATATTTTATTTTATTTTCCTGTTAATATTTTATTTTAATACTACTTTTTTCATAAGGGATGAGCAAACTTGATTACCTACTGACCTTGAAAATCAATCAAATTTATTGAAGATAATAGTAGCCAATTTTTATCTACTATGTTAACTTGAAGTGATAATAATATGTGTTGCAGTGAATTAGAATTTAAGATTACAAATGTAGTGCTTCGAAATGTTTGACATTTTAGTTCATTATTATATTAAATCGTACATATACGGTATTCATCTTTTTTTTTTGGACAAATATATACGATGAATTGACTATAAATAATTTATAATGCGTTTTCTATTGAACATTTGTTTATAACACAATTATTATCATGAATGGTTCCTTTTACCAAGCAAATAAACTAAACTAAGCATGGAACGCTCTTATTTATAAGGAACACCATGATAGCTTCCAGTAATAATTAAGTAATACACGAGTGAAATTATTTGGGAAGTTTAATTTCTCCATCTTTCTATTCATTTCTTATTTTTAAGTTCTGTATTTTTATTTTTATTTAGGTCAGTTTACTTTGTAAACACACAATAATTTTATTCCTTTTAATTACTTTACCAAACACAGACTAAAAGAATAATGGATATACAAAAGTAGAAAATAAACTAAAGTCCGATAAAAATAAATAAAAATTGTTGAACAAACACACAAAACTGGATGGTGTTAAACGAAATAACAGAAAACACGAGTCTTTTTTGTTTGGTATAGAAATAGAGAAATAAAGTAAATAAATCAATGACGTTATTGAGATAAATTATTAATTTTGACAATTCAGTTTACTTTGTTAGAGGAGCCATTGTTTCTATGTCAGCTCAAAAGATTATCTCCACATAATAGATTAGGTGGCTATATTAACTTCAAGAGGACACATATTCTAAACTCCCATATTAAATATAACCGCAGTGATTCTTCTTAGAATGTAAAGGTAGTAAATAAAATATATTCTTTTATGGTAAGAAAAATAAAAGATATTCTAATTATTCGATTAATATCATATATAATGATATATGTAAGAGGCAGTTATTTGCTTAGCGGCATCGTTTAAACCACTAAAAATTAAAATTATGTTATAGTATATAAATTACAATTTTGTATTTTATTTTTACAAATTTTAATTTTTTATATATTTTTTTTACTCTCACATCCTTTTAAAAACTTTGAGAAGTTTTTTTATCTCATTTAAAAGACTACAAAGTTCTTTAAGTAACTTTTTTCCTTCTTATATATCTAGGTTTTTTTTCTTTTTTTTTTGCGCTTTGATTGCATATGTGAGTTGTGTGGTGTTTTTAGTCTAGATAAGTAATTATATGTTTTCTTTGTGAATTAACTCCCTCAAAGTAAGTTAGGATTTTCCCAACCTCATATATTCTTTGGATTTTTTTCCTAATATAGCACAAAAGAGTGACAAGGAGTTAATTAATTGTAAGAATTAGGTCGAGTTAGATATGTGAATTAGTTTGATTTGAATTAATTGGAATATGATATATATATATATATATATATATATATATATATATATATAATTTGGTTTATTTGTTTTAAATTGTCTTGTGGTTTTGATTAATTGAGCTAGTTAAATCTATTCATGAGTATATATTAAAATGAACGAATTGTAATGATAATAAAT
>Ga0209700_104710_pt1 | contig 24156 bp, 11 predicted proteins | sample SiratroredBW_FD_187528 | JGI IMG/M metagenome (GOLD analysis project Ga0209700, IMG submission 187528) | Root nodule microbial communities of legume samples collected from California, USA - Siratro red BW (SPAdes) (version 2) | ecosystem: Host-associated > Plants > Roots > Nodule | place: USA...
AGAACAGATTTAATAATAAAAAAAAAAAAAACAAATTCAACAACAAATTCAACAACTTGAATTTTTCATTGATAATTATATAGAGAATATCTTTCGTATATAAATTTATTTTATATAATAAAAAAACTATATCAATATATCATTATTGATAAAAACAAAAACAAATATGAAAAAGAGTGTTCACGGAAACTACTAACTTTTGTGAGGAACCATGAGTTATTTAATCCATGGTTAAAATTAAAAAGATTCAAAACCGTCCTTTCTTTTCCAAATGTGTAACATGTTCCCAAATCAAAGTCAGAATCTTCCGCTTCCAAATTACAAACAATCAAAAACACCAAGCTCTCAGTATGAAATAACTCGATTCCAAATTAAAAACACAAACCTTATATTTGTACCAAAATCAAACCGAAATCTCCAATTGTTGTTCCAAAATCAAAACTGAAATTCCTAATCCTTCACTCCAAAATTGAACTTGAAAAATCTCCAATAGAGAGCTTTGCATACTCTAATTGAAGCCTCATTTCTGTCGAGAGTTTTCGAAGACCTTATTTTCACATCCTGAAAGTTAAAATGCCATTATCACTTTGATTGATTTTTGTCATTCCTTTATAGAATCATATTTTTAATTAAATAAAAAATAAGAACAAATAGAAGACAAAATCTAGAATAAGTAGTTCAGACAAACAACAATAAAGAAGTTTTTATCGAAAACTTTTAGTGTTTATAGATGTTTGAACGAGTAAATTTTCATTTAAAAAAATGTTTAAGGATTATAATAATAATAATAATAATAATAATAATAATAATAATAATAATAATAATAATAATAATAATAATAATAATAATAATAATAATAATAATAATAATAATATTGGTACAAAAATGAAGTTCCGATGGCTAGAAAACCAAAGAATCATGTGATATCATGGTTTAAAACGACTTTCTGAAAATTATAGGATGCAGAAAAAATTATTTATCTGTAATTTAACCATTTTTCATTGATTTTTTTTATTCATGTAAAATTCAATCCAATTTATTTAGTTTTTAAAATAAATTAAAAATTCTTGAATCAGACAACATAAATCACATGATTAATTGTTCTGTAAATATCAACCAATATTGTTTTGTTTTTCAAATCCCATATGAATATCCAATATGTAAGGATAAAAGTTAATATAAATATTTTTTAAATCTAATTTTTTTTCTTAAATTCATTTAAAAGGTAGACCCATTTTTCATTAACAGTAGTACTAAAAAGTAATTTGATTCGATTTATTTTTATAGAATTAAAATTGAACCAACCAAAAGGATTAATTTGGTTTTGCTTAGTTTGATTTCATTAATATGGGTTTAATTTCCTTAAAAAGCGTTCAAGGTAAAAATACTTTCCTCCAAGCCGAATTAAAAATACCTTGATGGAAATCAACAAAGATACTCTAACAAATGCTAATGTGTTTATAATAGAGAAATGCTATAGTGCTATATTTTACAAGTTTTTCTGAATGTCTCATCTCTTTAAAAATAATATTTTCATTTTTATTCTATATTGAATTTTGATAATTTTCAAAAGAAATTACCAGTAATTAAAGATAACATTGTATTAGAATATAAACTGTATATGATAATATTACGAGTGAAGAAATAAATTAGATAAAGTATATGATAACATTTTAGACAATACAATAATAACTCTTTTTTTTTATTATTATTATTATTATTATTTTGACATCGTGATTACTACAGTTTTGGGTAGCGAAGCTCTTACTAAGAGTAGAACTGAGTTCCATTTTGGGTTATGCTACATTAATTCCTGCGTAGACCTCTCCAAGTTCCATATATGGCGGCTTGCTTTGATAAAGCAATGGCTTCCAATTAGGGTTTGAAAAATTGAATGTTTGTTAATTGTGCTGGTTGTAGCAGTCAAGCTACGCAACCATTTGCAAAAAAATGTGGGGTTCAGGGCAAACAAGTGCATCACTTAGACTAGTGGCTACCTTAAAAACAATAATTGAAATTTATGGAACATGACAAGATCAATCGTTTTCTTTATGCGTCCACCTACGTAACATTGTCGGCCGAAAGTAGCTTCTGATCTTCCATGCCTACAATTTTCAATGGACAGAGAAGGTTCTATTCTATTAATTCTATTCTATTCTACCTGAACATATCTGGCCATGACAATTTTCGTTTCACAATGCTTGTTTTGTTGCATAAGAAAACCAATGTGTAATATAAAAGCCATGAAACAGGGAGCATGGCTGGTTTGTGTTCCCATTTATGAGATGCCCTTAGATGAACATGGAGTAGTTTAGCAAAGAAAAGTTCGAAAAAAAAATGAAAGGGAAAGTGAAGAAATGAATAACACTTGTACGGTATGTTAACATGATTGGGAGAAGCAAAAGCATTTTGCCAAGTGGGAAGGAATAGAGTGGTGGAAACTTAACAATTGGGCAAATTGCTTGTGTGTTGGCCATGTTATTTGGAATAGTTTAGGTAAGCTTCCCAAGCATGCATGTGCCCTAACTTTCTCTCTCTCTTTTTTTTTTTAATCATATTTTGTGAAACCACTAAACCTTAAAACGATGTTTTCATTGATTCAACTACCAGTCTCATTTTCTAATCTTTGTAAAAGATGGTTGATATTTTGGTAGTTATTAATTACCATGGTGGGCCCTAGGTTGGATTATGAACCACTAATTTGTTGTATTCATCTCACTGGAACCAACCATAAACGATATCCGACAGAAGCATGTAACATTACTCTTAACTAATAACTAGATTGCCGACCGATGGATGGATGGTAGTTATGCCAAAGCCAATGAAGAGAAGCCACGTGCCACCTGATGAACTTTAGAGTCACATGTTAAAGAATCTGGTTATCCAACTGCCATCTTTTTGGTGAGATTTATGTTGCAACCTTTGACTTGAGGCCACAAACTGAAATCAGCAATCATGAGATTCACCTGACAGTTACTAAACATCAGCTTTACTCACGAGAAGCTATAGCGAGAGTTAGCAACAGTTACTGTGTTTCTTTTCTTTCGTGGAATAGTAGTTTTCTTTGAGGGCTTCTTCTATGTCAAGATAAAATATGCATGTGGAGGACAATCAGAATCATATATGATGGGATAATAGAAAATTTTTCTTTTGTTATGGTTTTGCTTTTAAATAATAAGATAATAATAATGATCAACATTAAAGTAAATGATATTAGATATAATGATAAGAACAATGTTGAAAATCAGGTGCTTGAAGGTGTGCGATGCTAAGATGGTAATCAAAGTGGTTGTTAGAATAAGGAACAACAACAATATGGTTGTGAATAAAGTATCAAGACAAATTTCGATAGAGTGGATTGCAAAAGTTAAATTTTATTTAAAAGGTTTTTAATTATATGCTTTCGATTGATTGAAGAACATGTAGTAAACAATATACTTTTGCAAAAGACATAATTAAACATCTTTAAAAGAAATTAATATCATAAATGTTATTTCACATCCCATCACCAAAGTTTGTATTTATGATTTTTAAATTATTTTCTTTACAAGACGAGCCATGAACTAAGTCTCAGTTCCTTTAAATTTGGAATTTTTTTACTCACTAACAAATTTATATAAGAGATCAAAACAATATTTTTAGCTTAAAATCTTAAATCAATCAATTTTGTAATTTTTTACATGTTATTTAATTTTTTATTCATTGTTAAACTTAAACTTATACTTTAAATTCTTAATATATAAATAAATTTAGTCTTTAAAAAATATCCTTGCAAAGAAGATAAAATAAATAATTTCTTATAAAAATCTTCAATATTACAAATACTATTTCACCTACCAAATGTTTGGTTTGTGATACTCAGTTTGCTTTCCCACAATTGCGTGGCAAAAGGATAACAGAGGTGCAATTTCTTTTTCTTTTTATCAAATAGTTGTAATTTCTTTTTCTTTTTATCAAATAGTTGTAATTTTTTTATTTTTTTTTTACAAAAATGGGTAAGTCGTGTCATGGAGGCACGAGTTCAAATGAAGAAGTCCTGTCACCATGACATGACTTTAGGAAAACACAAAATTAAAAAAAAAAATGAACTGAAGTTGTATCATGTTGGCACAACTTTAATGTAAAATATAACTGAAGTCATGCCAACATGACTTTGGTGGGAAAAAACATTTACACTAAAGTGGTGTCACTTTAGTACGACTTCAGTTATTAATTGTTCATTTTTTTTTACACTGAAGTGGTGCCAACATGACACGACTTCAGTTTATTTTTTTACATTAAAGCCGTGCCAACGTGTCACGACTTTAAGTGAAAAAGTCGTACCTCCGTGACAGACATACCCATTTTCGTAAAAAAAATTACACTTGTTTGGTAAAAAATAAAAAAAAAATACATTTGTTTACTGCTTTTACCCAATTGCATGTGTGGACCAAGGTTAAAATCACTTTTGGAGTGGAAAAAAATGGCTACAAAGCAAAAACAAGAGGATAATTCGTGTGAAAATACATGCTAGTAAGTATGTTCCGAAATTTAGGTGATCAAACCCTTATATAATGTAAGTTTGTCTTATCATTAAAAATTAATAAATAACTTTTAATTTTCAAATAAATTATAACCAAATCAACATAAATAGATACTAATATGTCTTTTAATTACAAGTGAAATGATTTAAAACATTTAAAATAATAAGAATAAATTAGAAAAGTTATTAAAGAAAGAACATAAACGGTTAAAATATTTTTCTAACAAGCAAAAACTATAATTTAGCTATAATAAAAGATATAAAGATGAAAATAAAATATGAAGAAATAATACCCTAGTGATATTTGATTACGTTAAAATAAATAAATATCCTTATTTCTAAAACTAAACCCCAAATAAGAACATAAAGTATTAATGTAAACATAGGTTACATTGCAATTTGGGTCTCTCTTTAATTCCTAATTTATTACGGTTTTGATTCTCCTATTATTTTCCACGATATTTTTTTTCCTGATTTTAAAAAGTTTTCAATTCTGATTTATTTTTAAATTTTTAATTTTTTAATTTTTTTATTTTAGCTTAATCCTAGACATAACATGTTAATTTATGATACCATAAAAATAATTTAATTAATTAAAACGTAGAAAAATAAAAAAATAAACATAGACAACATTAATGTTTGAGCTAATAGATTTTCTAAAATGTGAAGAGTAAAACTATTAAATAATAAAGAAATAAAAATCACGACAAAGTTACAATTTTAGCTAAATATATTACACACGTTGAAATTTTAAATAAGAAAAAGTTAGGATAATATGACTAAAAAAAATGAATTTTGACTCATCTATAACCTAAAATTATCTTTTAAACAAAGTGAAAGAAATAGCATATAGACGTTAATTTATTTACAAGTTAATTGCGAAATTAATTTTAATATTTCCTATTATTTTTTTAAGTAGTGAATAAACACTGGTCCAAAATAAAAACCTCTACCTCCCAACTATATCTGTCTTTCTGCCATTTATAACAATAACAATGGGCAATGACAATGTTAGTAATAATAACATCAACATTAAAAACAAAAATAAGAAAACTAATTCTATTAAGGAAGGTTGAGAGAAAAAAATTAGATTTATTAACTTTTTATTTTTATAGTTTTAAAAAATTTAGTTGTTAGTCTCTATACTTAAAAATAATCTATTGCAGTACACCAATCTATTACTTTAATCTCTTTTAATTTTATAGTTTAAAATTCACAGGAACTAAAATAATAATAATAACAATATAATATTTTGAGAATATAAATTAAAAATTAAATTCATTATTTAAATATAGATATCAGTTGAGTAATTAAGCCCAAATTATCTTATCCTAGTTTGTCATATTTCAATTTTCTATAACATAAATTTGAAGTATCAAATAAAAGAAAATAATATAACATAATGAGTTCTTCAAATTATCACTTCAATTCTAATGATTAAAAGTAAGTTGAGTAACGTGATTGTTCTTATCATATTTTCCTAATTATCAAAGGCTACTTAATGTATATAAAAAATAATAATAACTTTATAAAAAGGTAAAATTAGTGAGTAAGATGATACTTCTCATAATTCTTTTAAAGTACTTTTTTTAATATTTCACTTTCGTGTATTATTTTTCGTGTATTATCACAGTATCCTTGTATATGGGCTAAATAGAATGTATTGTAACATTATGATGTTTAACTAAGTTATCGGTGATAGTAGTTCTAAGCATAAATACTCATAAATAAAATTATATATATCTTTTGAATTGATTTTTATTTATATGTTTTGAAATGTGTTCTAGGTTATAATAGTGAACATTATAATTATGGTTGAGAGTTAAAAAGGGATAAATTATGTTTATGTCTTCATCACTTCATTATATGGTTAAGTATGATTTTATTACTTGATATTTATCCAAGAAAAGTGAAACTATTGGTTCTTATCTTATGATGTACATATGTTGCTTGGTATAAGATAATAGTGATTTTAGGACTAATCCATAACATATCAAGAGTTGTCAATGAGAATAGATTTACATTATCTTGTATGACTCTCATGACTTGTGTTTGCATTAATGGTAGGATAGTTTCTATATGGATATTGTTATCTTCTCATCCTACTGAAATCTCCTTGATATTATCTTTGGGTTTTCAAGATCCTTTGTCTTGATGAGGATTTAGCTCAATCCACTAGTAGAACAAGCATTTTTTATGACAGGATACAACGTCAATTAAAATGAAACTAATGTAAAGATAAACACAGTGACACTTTTGAAATTATGTAAACACATTATATCGATTGCAAGTGAACGATGTGATAAGCACTATTCTACATTGGTTGTTCACTACCAATGTAAAAAATGATTCACCAAACCCAAAAATAAAAATAAAAATTAAATTTTGACACTGGGGATGTAATAGAGGTCATATTCTACATCGATTATGACCTACAACTGATGTAGAATGTGGAGCATTTGAATCAAAATAGGTTTTGGAGAATAGATATTACATCGGTTATTTAGATAACCAATGTAATATGGTACTACAGTAATATAGTAAAAAAAGTACGAGATACTACGTTGGTTATGCCTCCCAACCGATGCAGTATCTTCTCCTTAACTTCTCAAGATCACTTTGGATAGGTATTTAACGTCGGTGGTTGGACAATTGATGTAGTTTATCAATATACTACATCAATTATGAAACCGATGTAGAAAGTCCAAACTTTCTACATGGTCTGCATCTACATCAATTCTGAAACCAATGTATATATGTCCTCCTTAATCGATATAGAAAGTGTTTTTTCTATTAGTGATCATATTGTTCATGTAACAATACTTCTTACACCTTCTAATTGGAATGGTGGAGTATTATTACAAATTCTCCAATGACATTTAATAAAAGTATATTAAGAAGCACATTGTAGGAGGATACAACTTTAACTACTATATATTCAACTTTGATAGTTTGATTATTTTCATCCTACTAAACATGATATAAAGGTTGTTATACCCTTGACAACATGCAACTTTTTTTTTGAAAGGCATTATATAAATGGACAATTATCTACTCCCCAATTAAGATTGTTTTTTCCATGATTTCCAACTTATGCCCCTAATGGCTATGTTAATAGTGTTAATATCAATTTTGGATGGTGTGTTAGTCCTTTAAGGAATAATAAAGCATTACAAGAAAAATTGCATTTTCCTATAAGTTAAAAGAGCCTCAGTTCTAAACTTACAACCATACCATTACAATAGATCAACTTTGTGATCATATTTTAATTATTATTATTAGTAGTAGTAATAAGAATAACATTAATAATATTAAAAATAATATTAATAATAATATTTAATATTATTAATAATAACATTAATAATAATATTAGTATTATTAATAATAAAATTAATTTTAATATTAATAATATTAATAATATTATTAATGACAACATTAAGAATAGTATTAATAATAATATTATTATTATTATTAATATTAATAGTATTATTATTATTATTATCAATAGTATTAATGACAATATTAATATTATTATTATTAACAATATTTTTAATAATAACAATATTAATGACAATATAAATAATTATGTTAATTATTGATATTACTTATGAAAAAAATCTTAGGTAATGACTTACATATAAAGATCAATAAATAATTTATGGAGTTTTTTAGGTAATTACTAATTACTGATTAAATATTTGGGTAATAATATGCAGATAATTTACCTACTGAGATTTTTTACCAGTGTGTAATGATTGATACCTATATGTAATATTAGGTATTAAACTTGGTTGTACTCACAAGGAGCAATTAATATTTAATGTCATATTCAATTCTATTCCAAATTTAGGTTTGAGAATTTTCTATGATTTTGATTATTCTAAAGTCTAAGATTGAAATCTATGGAAAAATAATAGTTATTTTTTTAATCTTCTTATTTGTAACCACAAAATAGTACATATATAAATTCTTAAATATTCAAATTTCAAAAAGTTAATAACAATTGATTATCCATATTCCATATTAGAGTCATGAAATCAATTCAAGGAAAACAAATGCATAATCCTAAATTCAATTTAATAAATAATTGAGAGTGTTTCACCAAACAACTTTAAGTTGAAATATAAAGGTTTGAAACTATCTAAAACCAAATCTCAGTCAATAAATTAGAAATTTACAAAACCGTGAAAAAAACAACTAAAAGTAGAAAAGAAAAATTGCATGATTAGAATGTAAAGAGATTAAATAAAAGACTGAATTGAATAAAACTTGAATATAAGAATAACTGAATTAAATTATGAATATGAAAGTTGCTTCAGAAGTGTAAAAGACAGCTTGTAAAGAACATAAGAAACTAGAGAGAAATAGGAATTTTAAAGGTTGTAAAATTCTCAAAGTCTAAAAACTAACTCTAACTCCCTCCTAATTAACTTTATAACTCTCTAGATATATTATACAATGTTACAAAAGTCTTACAAGGCCTTTCGATAAAGTCGAACCACTCTGAGTTTGATCTTTGATCTTGATTGGTTGTCCATTCCAACTTGTAAAGATACCCTCTCAATGAGCACGACATTAAATAAACGGAATTAATTTTATTAATCTTCTCCTTATGGCCCTCGTTCACTAAGAGCATGTTTAAGTTGGTGACAAACATTAATTTTGTTACTCAAAAATTGTAGATCCACTAAGTAGATTTATGTAGGGTTGAGCCAAATCTGACAAACTGAATTTTTTTTTCAAAAAAAGAAATTAATCAATATAAGTGAAAATATACATTATTAAGATAATTTATAATAATTAATTCATCCTCATCTACCAAAATTAAGCTAAGATTGTATATTTATGAACTAAACCAATGATATAAATTCAATTAACTATGTTAAAAGTGTGTGTTTATCATGGAATATGTAGATCTTGACAAATAAGACTCTTCCAAAATATAGAATGTTGTATTGGAGTCCTCAACCTTACTTGAATATATTCTTCTAATGGTCAAATTTTTCTGTAACTCTTAATTAACTTTCGTATTATGAGAGTTCTTTCGTTTACAAATATTTTTCAACTCTACTGAAACTCAAACTAGTTTCGAGCCAACATTTTATCAAGGTTATTGACAAATGATTTTAGTTTGAGGATGTAAATAAATGATAGAGAATTGTCTGCTCAAGGTTTTTTATGATGGACCTCCCTATACATTATAAAAAAAATTATTTAGACACCAATTTTAACTGCTAAATAAAATTATTGTTAATTATGATAAAAATAACTATCAAATTAGATTTTTGTTGCTAAATAACTACAAAATAAAAATAATAATTGAATTTAGTGACCAATCAAGTCAATATAATTGGTAACCACTTATATTTATGTATCAATTTGACCCAGGATTAAAAGATAATACATTATATTTATACCTTAATCACTTGGTTATATAATTAGTTTTTTGTTATTAAGAAAAAATGGTGAAACAGGTTGATTCTCCACTTGGTCATAGGTCTGGGCACACCTCTAACTATGCCTAATTATTCCACCTTCAAATTTTCAAAACAGTTTTGTGTACGTATACTTTCTTCATTTTTATGATATCATTATGTGATACTATTCATGACATTTATTACTTATTTCCATTTTTTTTTATCTCTCTTTCCATAGGGAGTGTATTTTTTATCTTATAACGTGATGAAAAGTGAGAAAAAACGATAAACAAAAGTATAAAATTAGGGTATTAAAAATTGAGGTGTGTGCTATACTTATTCTTACACATCTCCATAAAACATGTAGCAAAAATCCCATTATGAGAAAAAAAAAGTTTAGAAATTATGTAGTTCTCTGAATGTGGAAGGGGAAAGCGTGGTGAGTTGATCGTCTTAGATAAGGTTCCTCTGAATTGTGCTTAGCCTTTTTGGCCTAACCAACCAATGTTCCATTTTGGCATTATAAGTCCTGGTCTACCATTCCCCCACGAGTCTATGACTAGGCCAGGAGAGGCTCTTAGGCCATGACCATGACCCTCCCTTTCCAATATCATATTCATGGGGTCTAACTGGACCAACCCACAAATCAATCAATTACCATTACAATTTTTTATTCCTAAAAAGCTAGCTAGCTTCGAAGGAATGTCTCTATCCCCTTTCCATTCCTCAAACAGCCTCCATTATTCATTAATTTTCCTTTCCTACCTCAACACGAAATTGTTGCATTTAAATATACACATAAATACAACCCAACACAACCAGCCTCACAAACACGCTCACACGGAAACTAAAGTCCATGTGTTTTATTTATATGGACTTGGTTTTGTCATTTGTGGGTCTCCGCGCCTTTTCTTCTGTGGCCATACACCCATAGCTATTCATTCCTCAATTATCAATATCCTCTCTCTCTCTCTCTCAATGACAAACACCAAAACATGACAACCAAAGGAACATCTCAGTCTGAACCCAATACAGAGTGTTGCATGTGTGGGGATCTTGGCTTCTCTGATCAGCTTTTTCAATGCAAAGTCTGCCACTTCAGATCTCAGCACAGGTGGGTACATAAAAATATTTTTTCTTTCTTTCTTTTTCCTCCTCCTAACATCACGTTCCAGACACTGTCATATACTGAACTACGACACTTCTCGTATCACAAGTTCGGATTTTGAATTGATATGTTAACGAAACTAGCCTTATAGGTTAGACCCTTTTGCATGATAGTCATGACTGACTAGTTCTTTTGTTTGGGTATGGTTCAAAATTTGATATTGTTTCAAAATTAACCCTCGTTTTTCTGAAATTTGGCAGATACTGCAGCAATCTGTACCCGAAGCCAGAGTCTCTTGGAACCTGCAATTGGTGTCTGAGTCAGAGAGAAGACACCAAAGAGAAGTCAACCAACTCTTCGAATTCCTCCTCGTCGATTTGGAACAACGATGACGAGAGCAGGATGAAGAGAATCAAGAATGGTAGCAACAACAGTGCTCAAAACGTTGGGTTGAAGAAGGGAGTTAAAGGGAGTGGTATCCTTCATCTCCAAATTCAGAAGCCCATTAAGAAACCGAAGTCACCGGACTCATCGAGATCGCCATCAGCATCCACATCCCCCCACAAATCTTCACCGGTTCTGGTTTCAACCCGCAAGAGAATAGTCACCAACGGTGCCTTGGAAGAGAGACTGAGGAGGACCAGGTCAGAAGACATCGCAAATTCGAGTGGCGCCACCAAACAGGTCTTCAGGAATAAGGTCAGAAGATACAAGCTTTTGGAAGAAGTTTCTAGTTAAAATAAACAAACAAAATAATAATAATAATAAGAAGAAGAAGGCTTAGAATGAAGAGAGTTATGTAAGAGATGATCAAGAAAGAAAAAAAAAGGTCATTGGTTTCGTGCCTTTTGCGTTTTTTCCTTTAAAGTTTTGTCCCGATACATGTACAGCAAAATCATGACTTAATGAATGAGCAAAACTTGTTTTAATTTTCAGAATTCTGAATTTAGTTTGTCAAATTATTACCCAATGCCGTTTGAGGAAGAGTGCTCTAATATAAGATATTTGTTGTGGTGAGGTAATGATGAAGAGTTGATAATTTGCTTAGTTTTAGGTTTAGACGTTCATCTATTGTGGCGTAAAAGATGATGGTTAATTAGCAGATTGTTTTTCCAAATTTGATGTGAATGAGATTAAGGTGATTGAAAGGGATAGAAGAGCCTTGAGGTTGAAGTCCTTAACCGTTAAGTGAGTGATGATAGCAACGCGTATTGCATGCCAAAAGTCTATAGATTGGAGAGAGCGTTTCCAAAAGCATGGTAGAAATTTCTTGGCAACATCGGCACACGCTTTGAAGTGGGGTTTGGTCCTTGACAAAGAATCAATTAACACACAGTACCAGACAAAGCTTGACAATGGGGTCAACTGCACATGGAAATGAGTTTCTTGCATCCATGCACTCATGAATCAGCACCGTTGAATCAAGATCCTACCATTCATATTCAAAACTAGAATGCATATTTTGAGTCATTGGATGATTAATTGCATGAATGTGGCAAATCCCTCACCGCATATTGTGTGAAGGTTATAACAATGGCTACAAGATACCTAAAATGGTGGATAGTGGACAGCGATTTGCTTTTCCCACAAGAATATTTTTCTGCCTTTTGGATATGGTTTGCCAAACGCAATAGATTCCTAGGAAAATATGGAAAAGATGGTCTGTTTAAAGCCTAATTACGACGAAAATGATTCATTAGAATAAGTTGACTTGTAAAGTGCATTGTGGAAACTTGATGCCATGCTGTGCAAGCCAATCACTTTATGTTAATGCTGAGACTAAAATTAGAAAAAGAAAACATTTTCCTGGGATGTGATTGATCGTAGTGTTATTTACGACTTTCTTTGCGTAATTTTTTTCTTTTTCTTTTTGAGATAATCTTTTTGAGCTAAGGACGCAATTGGCTTATAAATATTAACATCAAGCAGGTTGTTATATGAACTTTAATGTGCAATTTGGCGCAATAAATAAAATGGCACGCTGGTTCACATGACAACACACACACTTGTTGATGAATAATACATCTTAAAATGGAAATAAAGGGCCATAATTGGAGGAGTGCATGAAGCATTATTCTGTGGCGCTGCTCGAGAAGGAATTTTATATAAGGAGAATGTTAGAAAGGCAAAGGCATACTTATTGCACACAATTAATTATTGAACTTGTACTACATAAAAGTATTATTAAGGTAATGGTGAACTTTTTTTTTATTCAGAAAATAATGGAAGAACTATAAGGTTTATTATGCGTTGCTACACCAAAGGCATCATCTAACGAGTTGCAACTGGTGTGAGAAGGACAATTTGTTCTCAATACAAAGTCTTGGTCTGAGGAGACTTCGTGCTTTAGCCAACTAATCTGCACATTTGTATGGTAGAAGATTGAAGTCATGAAGAAGAAGTAAATCTCTGGATTTGATCAATTAAAGGGGCAATAAAGGTGGAATTGTTGGATCCTCTCTCATACTCTTGTCGCTTGACAATCTGATTCCGGAAGAACAGATATATTTGGTGCATTTAGCATTTAGATTTGTTGCAGAAAACATAAAAATCTTAATTAAACTGATGAAAGTCATTATTTCAACTTTAATTGAACAGGTAGTGATTGAAATTATATTTTTAATATTATATAATATTTCAAGTAATTTATAAGATATAAAGACTACACGTTTATATAAATGACTAATTTAAGTAATTTATAAGATAAATCAGATTAACAGTTGACAAATAATATATACCCACTTATATATTTATACGAGATTCTACTTATCTCATGAATCTTTTATATTGAATTAAAAAAAAAATAAAAGGACTAAAAACTAGAAAAGGAAAATAAACAAAAAAAAAACACTTAATTCAAACCAATTTTTTACTAGATTTCACCAGCTTTGTACCAACTTTGATTAGTTTTGCACCCTCTACTGGTTCTGATACGAGTTAATCGATCAGTCACAAAATTGGTTTTCCACCATGTCAATCAAAAACAACCACTTCAGTTTAAGTTTCAAAACTATAGTTACAACACCACAAGTTCCTGAGAAGCATCCAATACATTCCCAAGGTTCCAAACCTAAAACTAACGAACCAAAATCTGAGGGTCTCCACATAAACCATAAACCACATGTAGAAATTTCATCCACAGATATGGCCAATGATCTTGTTAGAAAAATCTGATAGGAAAAACATAAGGAAGAAGAATGAGATATGACTAAGATCCACCTAAATAGGAGAATAACACCGTCTTCGATCTAAAACTTGAAGATATTTGTATATTTTTATTTTTGTATATTAATTGTTTAACCTTTTTATTTCTATACAATACCATACTATACTCAAACTTAAATACCTAATAGTATTTAGGATTATACATCATCGTGGAATTTTGGAATTGCCAATCACTATTGTAGTGAATTTCTTTGATTTGGATACCTGTTTGCTGTGTATGTGCAGTCCACACAAGAAACTGAACTAAAAAAAACATCCTTCTCCTAACTAACTACCTGTCTGGCAAACCGAAACGAAGCTTCTTCTTTCGTAATTCTCACTTTCAACTCATGTTTTATGCTAACCACAGTTTTGTTAATATTGGATTTCAAATACACAAGGCACTTGCAACTGCCGTAACATAACAAACCAATACAAATGTTGCATGCTTCTATAACACGTAATGTATATTTGTCTTGCCTTTATTGGAGGATTTAAAATAAGTATTTAATTTTCTATATCTTTTTAGCACATTAACGACAGAATTTTATCTTCCCATTTGAGACAACATGGTATTAGTACCAAATATTTATATTTATTTGTTAATAAATTAAAGAACTTGTTAACCATTTTTTAGTATGATATTCTAGTTCTAGTAAAGATTTCAAACTCAAACCTTTGCCTAAGAAATTTGAACTCTTAAAACGACGTTTGTAATTTTTATTCCTATTGTAGTGTGTATTTTTTATACTCTTAAAACTTTCCCTTTTTAAGTAGAATTGATGGTAATTTTAGTCTTTATTAAACTTGGATCTCACTACGGTATTAGTTAGTGAAATTAGGAAAACCTCCAATAAATATATGTTTTTTTTTTTCATTTGAATCTTAATAATTTGTCACTTTTTATGACTCTAGTATAGAAACTCAAACGATAATAAAAACATATCTTTAAGGACCGAAACGACAAAATAAATGATTAATTTTATAGATTTAAATGAAACTAAAGTAATTAAATTTAGTAGAGAAATAACATAGCATTGAAATACGATTTCAGGGACTAATTTTTGGTCAACTTCTGTTGCTTTCTTTTTTGTCATGATGAAGATATGAAAATGATTTTCGATATCATTCAAGTTTTCTTTAAGTTTGTTTTAAAAATCATAATTTTATGCAGTCATATTTGTGATTTTATTATCTAATTTATCTAAATTGAAATTATAAGATTATATATGTGGATGAAAGTTCACATTTACTATTAAACATGTCTTTTATTATTTAATTTTTACCTTTCTCTAAATTCTAATTTTTATTATTAGTTTTTCTTCAAGGGAAATGCTGATACGATTATATGAGTGTTAAATTCATTGTAGTTTTAAATGTTTATTAAAATTGTAAATATATGAGCCAATATGTAGAAAGAAAAGCATCTAAGGTTTTAAAAAAAAAAATAGTAGATTAAAATTAAATTGTAATTCTACTTTTTACAGTTATTGATTTTTTTTAACTATATAATAGTAGAATACACACACGCATATATATATATATATATATATATATATATATATTTAAAAGAGAATCTAATTAATCACTTTTAATATATCTTCTTTCCCACATCCTCAATTAATTTAAAAGATTTCCATCATCAACAGCATATGGTTTAGTTTTTTTATTTTTATTTAGAACAAGCTAAATGTGTACCATCTAAAAAAACAAACTAAGCCTAATTTGGGCCGAATTCAGAATTTGAGGAAGGCCCAAAATTAAAAACAAAATAAATAACATGAACAAACAAGAAATACACTATGATGGGTACTGGAAAAACTGTTCTGACTATTTTCTTTTTAAAGGGCGTTTTTTAACCCCATACTTTATTTTTACATCTCCATAAATACGAAAATCTTTATTTTTCCTTTTGATTTAAAGTTTTTTTCTTTGAAGTTTGCAATATACAAACTTTCAATTCAGAAGTTAAAAGTGTTTTTCAAATCACAATCCAAAATTCATTTTTCTTTAATAAAAATGTTTCCATATTACCTAATCCATTAGGTAGTTTTGACTTTCAAACTACACAAGTTGAAAATCATTTTTATATAAAAAAACTTCTAAATTGCATAATCAATAAATCATTTTTGCCTTTCACTTTATATAATCTATAAGTTATTTTTGTCTTTTAAATCACACAATCTGTAAGTCATTTTCTTTCTGAAAATAGCTTTTGAATTGCACAACACATAAATCATTCTTTCATAAAAAGAACTTTTGGATTGTGTAATCCAGAAATGTATTTCAAATTATACAATGTAAAAGTATTTTTGGCATAAAAAGCTTTAAGATTATACAATATGGAAGTTATTTTTTCATATCAAAAAGTTTTAATTGTGTATTCCAATAATGCCTTATGGATTATAAAAATTTTGAAAGTATATTGTGCGCAAAAAAAGTTTCTGAATTGTGAAATCCAGAAGTTACTTCTCGATTGCATAATATGAAAGTCATTGTTGAGGACAAAAATCAAATGCAATGTATATGTTTTCCTCTTCTATGCGAGGAAAACATGAATGCTAGAAAGTGTGGGACCAAAAGAAGAAACCACCAAAGGATTGATGATGGAAATAGACGAGGAAGGACCACGTTGGTGACACAGAAGAAGATGGTAGAGACTAAAGACATTTTTACACCTTATGAAGGTGCAAGAAGAAACCATTGGTGTAGAAAAAAATACTTTTTTTAAAATGGTTAAACTTTTTGGCTCGATTCTATATGATCACGAGATATTAGTCGATTTTCACTTTTTTATAAAAAAAAATTAAATTAGATATTTTGTTTTCAAAATTAAAATTACATAAATGAAATTTACTATATATTTTAATTAATGATTTCATATATAAACTCTAATATAGGTAAATATTTTAATAAAATAATATTATTTATTTTTTTAGTTTTTTTATTATTATTATTATTATTATTATTATTAAACATAGGTTGACTAATATATTTATGAACTAATTTGGTTTTAGTTTATTTATACTAAATTGGATAGGTAAAGTTTAGACTAATTCAATACTTCATCATAATCAATAAGGGTTGTGTTTCAGACAATACATTATCTTGGTCAACAATAATTACGTTCCAAACAATATTTAGTCTTAGATAAAAGTATTTGCATTCTAAACAATACTCAATTGTTTAGCTAAGAATGACTGCATTCCACACAATATTCAATATTAGTCATAAGTTAAATAATAATTTGTTGTTTAGCTAGGAGTGTTGAGGTCCAAAGAATCTCATCTTGTATTTTCTAGTAATAGCTTGCCTAGTAAAGCTTGATCCAGTTGACCAAGAACTAGACTTGTTAATGTTCGAACTAATATAAAAATATGAAGCGCAAATCTTTCTTAAATTTCAACACTTTTAAATTTCGTGTTATTGAATTGTCATTTAACTTTAAAGTATGAGAATTTGTTGATTTATATTTGCGAAAATATCTTCACAGTGAATTTGTCCACTTAAAATTGTGTCCAAATGTAATCAAGTGCTAATATTTCTAAAACTGGAAAAATTTTAAATACAGAATTTATTCCTATGTATTCTACCTATTTTTCAAAAATATCAATTAATAGATAGATAATTTTTTGTCGTAATGATCAAATATAAATGACTCATTATTGGATGAATCAGGATAAGTTTGGTCTGACTTTATACTAGTGAGTAGTTTGTATCTTTCTACCTTTAAGTAACACACTTATATCTAATACATTAAAGTCTAGAAATGGTAATACCTTTTTTATCCAATATGTCCATCTATAACGTATCAGTCCTTTAAATTTGTCTTCATCAACTAGATGTGGCAAAACATAAAGCATAATTGTAAATAACAATGGAGGAAACATCTCTAAATGATACATTGTAAGAATAATTTGTCCCTTAAGCATGTTTTTTTCATCATGGTTTAACATTTTGGCACATAACAACACAAAATGTGCACAAATCAATCAAAATAGGTGTAACTTGGAGAGTCAACATATTTTTACTAGACAAGGGTTGCAATTACTCTATTAAAATTTGAAAATAATGACATTTCAAACTAAAAATCTATCTTTCATTAATATCAACAGATACGTAAATGTTGCTTGAATATCCATATGATATATTGACATTTTTCTTGGTGTATAACAAAATGTTTATCTTTTTATTTTCTAGTGTAAACAAAGTTGTTGGAAATTTTCTTTTCTATCATTTGGTGGTCAAAGTTCTCTTCTTATTTCCATTGTTTGTTAGTCATTTTTAGCCTCATAATGATATTATCTTTTTTCTTTGTCATTAATCAACATGAAAATTATATTGTCACAACAATTCTTTTCAATATGCATTTCATCCAAATTGTGTTGCAACAAATTATACTCCCAAATATGGAACTTGAAATAATATGTTTTTTTTCTCATTTATTGTTGAGTTTAATTTTAATGATTTTAGTTCCTTCCTAAATGTGACGCTTATATTCTTGACTTGCTCTAAAATTTTTGAACCATATAATTGTTTGAGTGGATCCCGATCCTCAATGTTTCCATTAAATTAAACTCAGTTCAATCGAAATTTGTGCCCTCTAGACAAAATGGATTATGACCCATAAAACAATATTTATTACTAAATGGAAGACAAATTGGACTTGCATCAAAATTACAAGATAGACAACCTAGACTAGTATAACTATTATATCATGAAAGCATCCAAAAATACCAGGAAAATAATTAATTATCAATACTAGATATTCTTGTATCATGTACACTTCATTCTTTGAAGTATCATATGTTTCAACACTTTTCTTCCAAAACTCTTTCAACTATCACTACAAGAAAAAAAAATTATTTAGATATCAATTTTAGCTACCAAATAAAATGGTTGCTAATGTGACCAAAATAATCACTCAATTAGGTTTTGGTTGCTAAATAACTATAAAATAAAAATAATGATTGAATTTAGTGACCAATTAAGTAATGATAATTGATATCTAATTTAACTACTAGTGTTTTAGTCACTTATATCATTAGATTCAAAATTGGTATCTAATTAACTTAGAGACTAATTTAGAATCTAATGGTATAAGTGGCTAAAACCTTGGTAGTTAATGTTAGATACCAATTATCTTAACTTAATTGGTCACTAAATTCAATCATTATTTTATTTTGTAGTTATTTAGCAACCAAAACCTAATTTGATGATTATTTTGATAATAATTAGCAATCATTTTATTTGATAGCTAAAATTGGTATTTAAATAACTTTTTTCTTGTAATGTATGTTATAAAGGGTTGTATTTAAATGTGAGTGTCATCACTTCGCATTTGTCTTTTAGGAATTATGGTTGAGAGAATAAAGTTTGTTGTATAAAATGAGAACTAATGGCCAAATAGTATAACTATTTCTGAAATGTCCAAAGGTATTAAAATCATCAATTGTTAAGACCAATAATCTATTTTGAAGATTTGAAGCAAAATCAAGATATTTTAGATCCAAAGTCTTTTAAGCCTCTGAATCTCTAGGATGCCTCATCAAGCCACCATTTTTATTATTTTCAACATGTCAAATCATACTCTTAGATGTTTTTGTAAACATAAACATCCTTTTCAACGATGGGATCAATGAAAATATGATAAGAATTTTGTTGGCAATTTCTTTTCTTGCATCTCTCTAATCGTGTTCACTAGCATTGGCATAACCCTTTTCCATCTAGATCTCTTAAATATTTTGTATTCCTTTCTATCTCATCCCCTAATATAACATACATTATGACAAATATGCATCTTAGTGTAGTGAAGGTTAAGTCTATTGAGGAACTTTTTTCATTATAATGAGATGAATATGTTCATGTTTAAAGGCCTCATGGAACAACACAATTACCAACACAATTACCATGGTCATTGATTTGCTCCTAATTCAACTCAAAACTTTAATGTGATATTATTTTACCAAGAAGGACAATTTTGAATACTTGGTGCATCCGTGGTTCCTCTCCATCTTTAAGTAAATCAAACAATTCGTTAGCCATAATAATTGCTCCATGGTGTGATTTTAGTATATCTTCTTCAAATTTTATCTATATGTTCAAATGGTGATGTAAATGACTCATCATTAGCGCACATGTTATACAATCAAAATTATGATTTATTATTTATATTTTAATTTTTTTTAGTTGTCATACCACTTTATTTGATATTATCTCTATACATGTGATGATGCCAAAATATGTAATTAACTTTCAGAAAAGAGTTAAGAAAGCAAGTGGCCACACACTTTTTCTCAGGTTTTCTACTTCTTAAAATCACATTTACTACATGGACATATTATTGTACGTATACTAGCGCTATATTGAAAGGCAAAATCTAACAAGTTATTTAATCCTACCAAATTATTTCATGATAACTTGATCCAAGATTTATCCATCTTTAAAAAAAATAAACATCTACAATCAAATTAACCTAATATAATTAAGTGATTATAGGAAGAGAGATGCAAGATGCTACAATAGATTCTATATTACGAGTACACAAAATTAGGATCCAAAATGCAATCTTTTAAATTATGCAATTTTAGATTATTAAGTATATATAATTATTTAAAGTGGTAGGATATGTTTTTTAAAATAAGCTTTTGATGTGTAAGTTTAGCGGGTTGTAAATTTTCCCTTATGACATGACATGCATTGTTATTACATATCTCTTTTCTTACTTATTATTCGTCACCATTTATAAGAAATATACCAATACACCTAGTTATTAAAAAGTAATTATTAAAAAGTTATGTATTACTTAAACCTATGTATTACTACTATAGTCTTATTCCAATGCACTTAGTATAGTAACTTACATTGGTATAACACCTCAGCATAGCAATCTTCAGAGGTTATACGATAATATAAGAGAACGATAACATATATTATGTTCAATTACTTATTTGAAAACTAGTTAACCCAATCTTTAAACACATATGTTAAGTCTAAAAGTTACAAATGGGTTCATTTTGCAAATATAATTTCAAGGTTTTATAAATAAAGATAAGACTACAATTATATTATAAATAAAGATGACATTATATTATAAAAATAACTACTCAAGCATAATCTTCCTTTCTTTATGACTAAATCTACAATTCAATCAATTTATCTTTTACTTTCGGATCTAGTCAACAAAATGAATAGTTAAAAGAAACAATACTAGATAAAACACTTTTTAAGAGAAGAATAAAATGGGATATAAAGCCAAAACTTTTAATCCATTTTTCAAAATTTGTATGTGATCTATATTTAAAATTTAGAAAAGTAGATTAAACATAATAGTACATGATTTTAAGCAATCAAAACTTAAGAAAGTAATTCTAAATGGTGAAATAGTATAACCTCAAATTAAAATGGAAGTAGTAGATGCTACTAACCTTTTCACATTCAAATCTTTTATAGTCATTCTAAAATTATCTTCTATTGCTTTCTCTCGTTAAAGTTGGGTCAACTTTGGTACACTTTTCTTTTCCATGTCAATACCTAGTCGAAGAACTCCCATTAAAGACACACCCAATTGACATGGATCCTTTATTCAGTTCTTCTCTCTCATACTTGCATATGCTAAAATAATATATATTGATTTTAGTTAACCTTAGGCAACCTTATTAAAGATATGATGAATTGAATTGATATAGAGTATTACATATTAGGTATAAATTACACTTAATATTAGTGTGGATTTTCATAGTTAAATGTTATGTAAATTAGAGATTTTGGATTAAATAAATTTTATGGCTTGGGGGGTTATTGGTAATAGTTTTAATATTTGATATTAACAATAATATTAACGAATGAGATAATAAAGTGAACTAAAATACTTTATTTGGAAAATAAATTCATACTTGAAAACTAGTTAATCACGTCTTTGATAGTACGTTCGTAAATATACTTTCAAAAACTGTAGTAATTCGAGGCAAAACTATGATTACATGACATTATATTATACCAAAAGTTATTTAACTATAATCTTCCTTTCTCTATGATTGAATATACATTCGATAAATCTATTCTTACTTATAATTGTCAAAGGAAACAACACTAAATATTAAACTTTTTTGCATAACAATAAAACAAAACATTTTAATTTATCCTTCAAAATATAAATATTGTGAAAACCTAGTTTAATTTTAATCCTTCGAACTTTGAAAATACCTTTAACCAAATTAATGTAAGATAGTGAAATTAATGATGAACACAATTTTACTATCAACCTTACACAAAGTTTGTTCTATATTAATAATTTAAGCATAATAAACTTTAATAAAATTATTATATTCTATAAGACGGACAACATGTCAACATTATAAAGAAATAAATTTTTCTTTTAAAGATTCATGGTCTTCACTCGACTTTGGAAAGCCAGTATATTATCTGAGTACTCGAGACCCATTTCGACATCTTGAAAACACTATCACCGAACACATAATAATCAAAATTAAAACTTAATACAAATATAAAATAATAAACAATCTATAAACCCTGATTAAGAAGACATTAAAATCTATTATAGTCACCTGTAGAAGTAAACACCCACCACAATTGATTATTACTAATTGATTATTACTGTATACTTTTCTATTAGACGGATAACTAACATCAAAGTATCATTATAGGTACTCTTGTCAATGTAAAAGATAATTAAGTAAAACTTAAAACTAAAATCGAAAATCAACTTACAAGAATAAGAGGTAGCATAATAGTTCCAGAGGTCAATTCGACCCTCCAACAACGTAATAAAAAGCTATTCATTACTTGTATTTATCTATAATAAAGTGTGTAAAATATTCCTTTTATTTTTTATCAGTGCGTATGTAGTTATCTTTATTCGTGGTATTTCAAGCAATGACCATAATTAGAATGTACATAAAATATATTGTATTCATGTGAATGTGTTTTACCATGTGTAATATTCAACCACAATTATGATGTTTAAAAATTATTATTAAAATACATTCCAGTTCAATTTTGATTCGATTTTACAAAATTCATCTCAATATATATATGTATCACAAGATGTGAATGTTCCGCGTTAAAGCACCTTAAATGTATATGGTCCCATAATAAATAAAAAATAAAATCTCATGGTCCCAAAAGTCAATTGAAAAAAAGAAAAAAAAAAAAGGAAAGAAATCCCTAACATTTCCTACTCATTTTCTTGTGATTTTGATAGAGAATTTGTAGAAAATTCAAGTATAGTAAATTTAAATTATTTTTATTTCAGATGGTTTGATTTTAAAATATATTATTTAAATAATAAAACTTAAATTTATTGGATTTTATTTTTTGTTTAAATAAAGTGTTCAAATTATCACAAAATATAAAAAATTGTCAATAAAATAACACTAGTAACATTCATTCAAATCTTAATTTTATGTGTGAAGGACAAAACATAATTTCAAATTATGTGACAAAAATATAATCACTCTTGTTTTTTTGTTATACTTTTATTTTTTATTTTTATTTTTTGATATTGGTAGAGTATATGAAAAAAATGTTTCCTTTCAAGCATTTTTTAACAAATATTTTTCTTAGAGGATTATGATATGATATTATTATCAATTTAAAGGACGAAGTTATGATGAGATGTTTAGAATGTGTTTAGGATAGTTATCACATTAAATTATTTGAATGATTGATTATTATCAGAATGATTTTTGTTCTAGTAAATTTACTCAAAAGTGATTTTTAACATAACTAATGTCATTTGAATACAACAAAAAGTTAGTTTTTATATAAAAAAATCTGTATGAAGCTGAACAGAAAAGAGTATTGAAAAATAATCATAAGTTACATATTTCTAAATTCATATATATATATATATATATATATATATATATATATATATATATATA
>Ga0209700_104715_pt1 | contig 24146 bp, 9 predicted proteins | sample SiratroredBW_FD_187528 | JGI IMG/M metagenome (GOLD analysis project Ga0209700, IMG submission 187528) | Root nodule microbial communities of legume samples collected from California, USA - Siratro red BW (SPAdes) (version 2) | ecosystem: Host-associated > Plants > Roots > Nodule | place: USA...
CAAGATTTGCATTCATCAACTAAAACTGTAACTGGACTGTGTTTACTCAGTCTATTCAGTGATCTTAATACTTACTGTCTTGACTGTTTGGAATCTGTCTATTCTGAATTTAATCTCAGTTTAATATTTGGTTCTTGTTCAAGAAGTATTCTTTAAAAGAAAGACTTTGAATTACTGAAACTGGTTCTGAATAGCAGTTGACCAGTTTACTGGGTTTCTTAATTCTTACTAATTCAGTGTGTTTAACTGAACTGCTTCCGCTTTTACTATAATCAATTCTGTATAAAGAAATAAAATACTGATATATTTGTTTGGAGTATTGAATTGTATTATTACTAAACTGGGTTCTGAATTGACTCTTGATTCTGCTTACTGTTTCATGCAACTGTTCTGATTCAGTAAATTCAAATAAAGATCCAGTCTGTGAAACAGAATTGCATTTTACTGAAAAATATCAAATTGTTTCAAAAAGTTTTGAAATCCAATTCACCCCCCTCTTGTATTTCAGCCAAAACAGTTTCCAACATATATAATCATGAAAATTATAAACACACAATAGATACTTAAAAAGTAAACTAATATAATTTAATTATAAGTTAGAAAGATCTTGAACTTTGACAAAATTGAATAATATAATTCACTTTGTAGGCTACAATAACAAACACTCATAAATTAGATTAACATTCTCATATTTTCAACTTCACCTAAGATTCTTATAAATTGAACGAATTCAACTCGATTTATGATTCAACGAACTTTTGAAAATAAGTTCTAAACATGTTTTTAAGACACTAATACTTAACCCAAATATAGAATATATCTATTCACATATTAATTCACAAGAATAAGGACAACTTCCAATACTTATCATATCAAGCGACAATGCAAAAAACATTCATTGACTTCTCACAATTAATATCCCTGTCTATTTTATTTGGATAAAATTCGTGGCTCCACTCCTTAATCACATTCACTACATCAAATAGGTAAATTATCACTTACGTAATCACCATTCCCATTGATAATATTTATTAAAGTCAACACAACAAATTTCACCACATAAAAATGTAGTTATAGTATAATTATATATATCTATCTACAAAATCATATAAATCCAGTAATAAGATGAGAGTTAAAACACTTTAAAATATCCAATGAACCACACGAAACTATTTCTTCAATGATAATCCTTATGATGAGAGAGAATTGATTAAACACCTCCCTCACTCAAATGTTGAATTGGTCGATTGAGCAACAAATTGTTGCTTTGCTTAAGCATTTATATAATGCCTCAGCAACATTTGATCAATAGAAAATATAATTAGTATTGAATCACTCTCACTCAAATGTTCAAATTATCGTTTAAGCGACCAAACTCTTAGGAAAAAAAATTGTTATTATTTTCCTATTACTCAAACTATTACTTGAATGTTGAATATTGCACATCATTACTTGAGCAATTAGTTAAATGCTTGAAGGACTGGCGTTTTTAGTAGTTGTTGCTTCAACATCATTAAAAAGATGAACGCATCATGTAAGATATGTATATATTACCTACTTTAGTAAATTGTAAAATTGAGTATCATAATTCAACATATTTATTAATTACAACAATTAAAACATCCTAAAATATTATTGGATCTTATAATCGAGAGTGTAATCCATTCTCATTTTAATAGAGATCATCATTACTATACATATAATCTCAACTTTGTTATTTTCTAAACTCTAAGTTCTCGTTGAGGAAAAAATGTAAATAAGGTTAAAATCTCACATACAAAAGTAAAAATAATTTAAGAAAAGAAATTTAAATTTTGTAAATTAACCTGAATAAATAAAATCCTTATACATACATTAAACATAATTTAGAACTTTTTAAAATCATCTTTGCTCAATATAAAAATTAGGTTTTAGACACAAGCTTGTTATTATTAATGGGGTATTACTAATAGACATTACTATATATTGTTGAATTAGGCCAAATTATTAATATAGTATATTGTTTTTTTTTTTTTAGATTTTGTGTATATTTTGAAAGTTAATTTTTTAAAATGATTGAGATCAAGTTCAATATTTAAATTTGAGAAATATTTATATTGTTAAACAGATATAAAATAAATGTATCCACCAATCCAATAATCATATCCTTTTAAAAATATTGTTATAGAGAATTACATAAAGAATTATAAATATTTTTAATTAAAATACATTAGTCTCTATTTAAAAATAAAAGCCTTTTTAAAAAAATTATTAGTGTCCGCCCACATAATTAAGATTAGTTAATGAATAATTACTTACATTGAAAATAATATAAAAAATAATAATTAAAAAATAAGGATATTTATTAATTGACTATTTTTTATATGTGTGCTGGAGTTTTAAAGAAGTATTGTTTTGAAGTGGAGGAAGCATTAACATGTTAATTATCTATGCACGTTGATCACACGTAATTTGTAATAATTTCTTAAGAACGTTTTAAAATACCTCTGACAAATATAATAGAGTAGATATTTTCATTAGAAAGAGTTGCCAACACAATTCTTCTATAATGTCAAGTAAAAGTTCAGAATAATTTCCCAATAAACTTGCAATAAATACCCTACTCACATACTCACAGTAACCCTGCTATTTGTTTACTTTTGGTATGAAGAAGTAGAAAAAAACTGAAAGTAATGATGTATCAGCTGTTTCCGGGGGCGTGGTTCACAAGACATCCACGTTGTTACTACTCTCGCCAGTTCCCAAATACATTCATACATGGGAAGTGCAATCACCAAACACTGTCTACTCACGTGGTTTGCATTTTAAGATTTTACAGATATCGTAGGAGTTATTTTTTAAATATGTTCAAAATTCTACTTTAATAATACATTATATTCATTAAAATATAGGATAAAATGTAAATACAATTGAGGACAATAATAAATAAGTTTTCTCCAGTTGGTCGTCCACGTGGCAGTCACCGACGACTGAAGACGCGCATTGCGCATTGCGCACTCCCTCTTCCTCTTTCCCCTTTCCTTTCTTTTTTTGTTTGGTTTCGATTATCACTCCCACCACTGTCGTCCACATTCACTTTCTTTCTCTCCTCAACGACCATGCTCTGCTCGGCCCAGACCGGAAAATCCGCTCTGAATTGGCTCGACCGTCTCCGCTCCAGCAAGGGCATCCCCACCGGCGACCAACCCGACCTCGATTCCTTCCTCCTCACGGCCCATCCCCAGTCCCCCCAGGCCCGCCCCAATGACCCGCCTCGGAAACCTCCCTCCGCAGCGCGAGACGAGCCAAAGCCCATGACCGCCCTCCTCGCCGAGCTCTTCTGCATGGGCGCCACCCTCACTAAAACCAACAAAAAATGCCCCAGGAAACAGACCAACCCTAAAATCTTCCTCGCTTCATCCGACACCAATACCGCTGTCGTCGCCGCCGCCACCGCTCCCAGAGACGACGCGGTGGTGCCGGAAGTGGAAGAGGAGGCCGCCGCGGATCGCGGCGAGGAGGCGGAGGGTAACGAGTTGAAGGGTTTCACGAAGAGCGAGGTGACCGTGATCGACACGAGTTGCCCCGGGTGGAAGGTGGACAAGTTGGTGTTCAGGAAGAACAACGTTTGGAAAGTCAGAGAGAGGAAACCTAAGAACAAGTTTCTGGCGAAGAGGAAGAGTAACTCCACTCTCGCGCCTCGTGACGTTGATGTCAATGCAATTGACAACTCCAAGTAAGAGCGTACGTAGCTTTTGTTTCTGAATATATGTCTTCAACCATTCGAATGCTTCGGCTCAGGTTTGAACTTTGGGATTGAAGTTCTCATACCTTGTGCCTTAGCTGAGCCTTGCGTTTAATTTTTGAACTGTGTTACTCTTTATAACACACCAGGAGTTTGCCACTTGCTTTGTTTTTTGTATTCCTCTATTCTTTGTTGCTGTTATTGGATGTGCTGTGTTGTTTGCATCGTTATCGCATGCTTGGAAAATGGTGGTGCCTTTATATTTTATGTTGGTTTCGGCGGATTGATCTATATCCTGTTCAAGATTTGTGCTGGTGGAAGTTTGGAGTGGTAATGTCAGTGTTCTTTTAACTGTACGTACGGAAGGATTTGCTTAGATTTGACAGCGATTTGATGAAGAATAAAATTGCAACCTCTAGTGCAATTTAAAAAAGTGTTTAGCTCCCTTCCTGATTTTTATGATTGCATGGCATCTATCTCAATATTTCTTATCACTTTCTGCTGGAGGTTTTGTACTACTTCTATTTTTGGCTTCTAAAATCATTATATTTCCTGTTCTGACTTATGTTCTTAAACTTGATGATAAGGTTTGCTTTCTGTAGGATAAACCCTTCAGAATGTTCACCCTACTGCTTCTGTATATATACGTGTGTTTATGCATGTATGTATAATTGAAATGTAGGTGTTATTTAATTAAGAACCCATAAAGAATGATAACACTTTTTTCGTTACAGATTCTTATCTTATTCCTTCCCCATGTTTATATGCATTGTATAATCTTTGATTAAGAGTGCTTGGTGTGTTTAAGTATAACTTTAGTACTGTTTAGTTATTGAATGTTTAGATGATTGTGGTGCAGACGTGGGTACATTATGTTTTCTTTGGTAAAAATTATACTTAATTGGGTGCTCATAAACATGATGGTTTATGTTTAGAGGTTTCAGTGTATTGAAATAAGAGTTTATTACCTATTTGGTCAGAGTGCTTCTTTTAGACAAACTTTTTCAGCATTTCATACTATTTGCAAATCTCTCTGCTGCTTAATTAGTAGAGCAAGAAAATATAAGAAAAATATATCTAACTATAAGCGGGCAAATCGTCTTATTACAGTACTGGAAACTAATGTGGTGCTTATGGCCTCATAATTATTTTTATTGAGATGGGCGTGTAGATCTGTTAATACTACTTGTATTGTTTCCACTCTAAAATATAAAAAGTATGATGAGGATTTCTTCAACTACATACAATACTGTAATTAGTTGACAAAAACACCTAACATCCAGAAGGAAAATGGAGGATAACATCCTGGTGATCAACTTTACTGGTAGGAGACTCTGTTATGTACAAGCCTCTCACTGTTTTGAAGATAAAGGATAAAGCCCTCTGAAAAAATACTCATTTTTCTGTTTTACTTTTATTTTAAGCTGTTCATAATTATTTTTAGAGTAATAGCACTCAGCAAATGCGTCTTACTATTTTCCTATGAGTCAATGTGTATTTAACTAGCCCTTAAGCCTCTCAAGTTATTCACACCCAACCATTCTAAGACAATTAATTGTCATATATATTTTATCCTGTTCCTTGTTATTAAAAAGATTTAATTGTATTAAATTCCAATCATAGAATCTTTGTATTTTTTAAGTTTTAACTCAGACGATGCAATTCAGCATGAATCTTCCACTTGTTTCAATAAATAGTTTGTTATACTTCAATCTGCAGGCCCTTGAATGATTAGATTTATTTAAATTCTGTTTTTGGTGGTCAATTGGTTTTGATGTATTAGTGTTCTACACCTCCCTTGAAGTTTCCTTTAAGCTTTTTGAGAAATTTCCCTGGATACATCTATGTTGTCTTGTTCTAGCAAATTATAAGCCAGGCAGTTTTCTGTCAACAGCTGTTGCTATGAGCTTTGTGTTGTTTGGGAACTACCTTGATGATAGACATCATAGAATTAATACAAGTTTGTCCTTCGTATTATTATTTTTTTTCTACATTAGTAAAGCTGGTAAAATGCACTTGCGTTTGTCCTCGTTGTTCTCTCGGTCCATATAGTTGATATCCGGATAAATGTATACACACACATATATTATTATTATTGTTATTACGCTGAACCATGTTACGTTTCAGGTTGTGAAGCAAGTGATTGTATGCAATGCTTTTAACCTTTGAAATAAGTAGTAATAAGCCAATCAGTTTAAAGAAGTGTTCTCTTTTTATGGTCATGGAGATGATATTCACATTTTGTGGATGTGGTCTGCTTCAAATACATATACATTTTCAGTCCTAAGAGTTTTTATATTTCTTGTGCTGTCATTCTTCAGGGACATTGTAATCAACGTGAGAGGGGACAAGCCTGTAAAGACACACAGGGTGATCTAAAGCCTTATCCCCAAAGGAGGCAAGTGAACTTACTGCAAGCTGCTTATGGTTACTGATTTTTCTTTTAATGCTTTAATCAGTCCATTTTCGTGGGAAGTATGTGAATAGCAGGGAAGGGAATGAAAGGAGATTGATCTTCTTCCATTCGCTGCTCTTCAAGTACTTTCTGTTTCTATGTTGACTAGAAATATGCCATAACACCTTGCAGGTTCTCTCTTTTTTTCAGGTCTTCCAAAAATTCAAGAAAGGAAAACATACCAGTCATTTAATAACAGTCACCGCCATGTAAAAGAGCAAAGGAAAAAGAACAAAGTTCAGCAAACCAAGAGTAAGAAAATAATTCAAGTCTTTACAGGTAATTTAACTTCAAATTTGAAGTTCCTTGCGGCAAATTATGATGCAGGCTTCGCCCTTTCTTCGATTTGATGGTGGCACTACTGGTCTTCCATTGAGATTTATCAATTAAAAATTATGTCCTCTTGAAAAGGGACTGTTTCTGTTGTTCTAAACATTAATTGTAGTGTCAAAACATTTTCCTTTTGTAAATTTCGGTTCCATTTTTTTCCCAAATTGAAATATTTTTTCATCAATATATTTGCAGCCATGAGTTGCCTTTCTGATTGGTTATTGTTACGATATTTTGCTTCATGTTCCGGAGTGGAAGTGGGTTGCTTCCAACTCTAACACTCAGATTCATCTGTCTGAAACTCAAAACTCTTATCTAATCTTATTTTAACGGGATATACTAAATGAAACTTAACTCAAACACACGTTGTGATTTTTTTTATCCAGTTTATTAAAAAAATAAAACTACCATCAAGTTTTCTTTTGATGTAGATTTTAATAGAATTTTTTTTCTTATTTTTTTTTCTAGAGTGTAAGATGTGTTTGGATCCTTTTTAGTGCTAGAGTGTTAAGTTTGAGAGTACATACTTTTTGTATTAAGCACCCTATCATGATTGAGCTCACGCTGTGATTGTTTGAGAAGATATCTGTAACTCTAAAACTCTAAAACTAGAAGAGAAAGTGATGTAGATGTTGACATTATAGCCTTGTTCATATAGCTAAACATGTGTTTTACCTATCAAGTTCTCTTGATCTATACTTCATTATACATGTTTACTTCGGAGACATTCAGATATTTGAGAAGACAGTAGAACACCAACTCAGTTGAACTGTATTTCAGATTCAGCTTCGTGAAATTTGTATATAAATTTAACTTTAGGTTACTAAGATTCCTGCCCTTATTTGTCTCATTGTAATTGCAAATAATATTCAACCCTTTTAATATATATAATTTGCATTTCAGTTTATTTTAATATGTGTGTTTGGTAAAACATTTAATCTCCAAGACGAAATTGGTAGATGAAATGTTGATAAATTATTTCACATGTTTTATAATGTAACTTTTAAAATAAATTTTTAGCTTATTTCAATAAATTATTCATATTAGCATATTAGCGTCTCAAAATAATTTATCTATGGAAAACTTATATTATATCATCTTATTTTTAAAATAATTTTAAAAAATCCTAATGTCTAAATTTTAGTTATAATTATGATTTTTCAATTATTATCGTATTTCTACAATTTTTTGAATTATTAATTTAATGTTATACTGGTTTATTGTTGTAATTATTAAATTATTATATTTTATTTTTGAATGAAAATGTTTGTTTTTATTGAGAAATAATAAACATTTTAAATTATGATAAAAAATAAAATTTTACACAAATATTACTTAAAATTTAATTTATATGAAAATATTAGATTATAAAAAATTTAAATAAAGAAAGAAAAAATTATAATTATTAAAATATTTAATTACATAGCATTAATATTTGATTCAATCACCAATTACATTCTTATTTATCATTTTACAACTTTATATTAAGTTTATTAAACACTTTTAACTTAGTTGTTGAGCTTTTAACTTTCAGTTAACATTAAAGTTTCACCTGTCAATTACCTTTCCCACTAGTTTTACTATAAATATAGGGTTAATTCAAGTTTTAATTACCTTTCCAGCTATTAATTAATTTTGGTATAGCAAAATATTGACACGAAAGTAAAGCAAAGTATTGATATGAAGTTTGAATGTTGCTGTATGTCGACTTCAGTCTCTCTCAAATATATATATTATACACATGTTCCCTTTTCATGGACAATAATATTATAGACACGATTAGATTAAATATTTATCTTAATTATGATCGAAGACTTGATTCACCATATTTTGGGAAACTAATTTCTTCCACTAGACTCAAAACTCTTATTAATTTTTCATATTTTTATTCGTGAAATTTTAGTTTCAATATTTTTCAAAGATAAAAAAAATGCGAGGAATATTAATTCTCTTTACTACTTGTTGAAAATGAGACATACCAAAATTTGTGACTTTGAATAAATCTTAACCAATAATATTAATATTAATGTTACCCCTTCAAATAATGTTAATTCTTAGGCCTGACCTCATTATTCACCATTACACAAGGGTGGACAACTAATATAAGAATAACAAACTATTGTATGTAAAGTTCTTACGAGAGTTTACAGGGCACATCCAGGTCTGTTGTTGTAGTTTTTGTAGTTATCAATTTTCATTCAACGATATTATTTTTAGTTCTCACTCATGATAGGTGATAAGGGAAGACTTAGATCTAATATTTTTTAAAATAAATTAAATTTATTTAATTAGAAAATTTTCCATATATATATATATATATAAAATGTTAAATTTTATAAAATATGAAGGTCAAATCGCACAATTTTAGATAATATGAAGATTTGTTTGCACTTAAAAGTTATGACTTCAACAGATTTCAAGTAGAATATGATATAAAGCTATATACTGAAAACATAAAAAAAGAGTAAACTGACAAGTTAAGAAGTAGACATAAAAGATACTCCATTAACAGCGAAAATGCAATAAACAAAATTGATTAAAATAAAAATATGTAACTTAAAGTAGATATCAAAGATAATCAAATTCCTAACTTTAAAACATTAGACATAAAACGCTTTAACTTAATTAAGACTTCAGGGGCAAACCCATGGGATACTATGCAAAATGGTTTTTTTTTTTTTTTTTTTTTTTTTTTCTTTTTGTTACGCTTACCCGAATAAAAAAAATTATAGTATTTGCTACGGTAGGAAATAATTATTAAAAGATTTTTTAATTTAGTTATAAAATATAACAAATATGTTATATGGACATGTAAAGATATATTTAAAGATTTTAAATTATTTTATATAGTTGAAATTCATGATAATAATAAACAATAATTGAAAAGGAGAAAAATGACAGACAGGAAAAAAAAATAATTTAAAAGTTAGAAATTTTCATTCTTTATGCTTCGGTGGTTCCGGTCACACGTTGTCGGTTTTCAGCATTGCCACTTCACTAAACAGAAATTGATATCCTAGGGCGTAGCAGAGATGGTGTTGTCACTTGCTCTGTTTGGATTTGGAAACTGTTGGTGTTTGTGTTCTTCTACCATCTTTCATCCATTCCCACTACTAAACGCACCGTTTCGTTATTCTTCAACCTTTCACCCTAAACTTCAGCCTCAACCCCAATGCTTCCTCGCCAAAACCCACTTCAGACCCCAACTATCAAACCGCCACTCCATTCGCCGCCGTGGCTGCTCCAATTCCCTTCCCATTGCTGATACTCAAGCCGGTAGGTAAACAGCTAACTTCTCAGAGGCAATTTGTCAAACAGCTTCGTTACTAACTCACTTGCGCTCTTCGTGTTTTCAGCGTCGTTCTTTGCTCTGTTTCAAGAAATTGGGATTGGCTTTGAGGAAACTCAAGTGCTCTTCTCCAACAACCCTGACCTTACCTCTGTCTCTGTAGAATCATTGCGCTCTCGCCTTCGTTCTCTACGATCTCTCGACTTCGACCCGCTCGCTCTCGGCAAATTAATCACAAAGCGCCCAACTGTCCTAACAGACAACCAAATTGACCCTTTGTTAACCTTCCTCCGAGACGAATTGCAAGGAAAACTCGAGAAACCGCGACTGACTCGCCTCCTATCTTCTACGGAACAAAAATTATGGGTGAGTTTTCCTCAGAAGGTTCGGTTCCTCGTTGACCGTGGAATCCCCGTTGACCGGGTTGTGCACGTGCTCAACAAAGTGAGTTTGCCGAAGGTCTTGTGTGGCAGGTCGGTTGATGAAATTGATAGAACTTTAGCTTTCTTCGAACCCTTTGGCGGCATTGATTTGATTCTTAAACGCCCTCAAATTTTGAACCATGATTTGGATGCTCAAATTATTCCTAGAGTCAATGTTCTGATGGAGCTTAGTGATGGAGATGTGGATAGTGTTGGGAAAGTGCTGGTTAGGTTTCCCATTTTTTTGAGCTATAGTGTGGAACATGTGGAGGGACATGTTGAGTTTTTGAGTTCTTTTGCTGGGCTAGATTACAGACAGATATTTAGGATAATACTAGTGTATCCGGCTATTGTTACTGCTAGCAGAGAGAGGAAACTGCGTCCTAGAATACAGTTTCTCAAGGAATGTGGGTTAGATTCAGATGAGATATTCAAGTTCTTGATTAAAGCGCCCACGTTTCTGAGCACTTCATTCCATGAGAACATTGCATATAAGCTGGTGTTGCTAGTGAAGATTGGGTATAGGTATAGGACAAAGGACTTCACAGTGGCAGTTAGGTCTGCTAATAGGACAAACAGTGTGAACATGCAGAAGGTAATTGGTATGTTCTTGAATTATGGGTTTTCATGTGAAGAGATCGTTACCATGAGCAAGAAGCATCCACAGATACTGCAATATAATCACGCTTCTTTGGAGATGAAGATGGAGTACTTGATAGAGGAAATGGGGCGTGACATTGAGGAGTTACTGTTTTTTCCTGCATTCCTTGGGTACAAGTTAGATGATAGGATTAAGCATAGATATGAAGTGAAGAAGAGTGTTAGAGGTGCGGGAATGTCTATCAATAAGCTTTTATCTGTTTCCCAGGAGACATTCACTGGCAAACAAAAGAAGGCTCATGCATAGCCGAGCTTGGTTAACATAAAGGTGAATAGTCAAATTATTTTCTTTTTTTCTGCTTCAGTTTTGATGCCCCTTTTTGTTTCATTCCTTGTGTCTCAAAGCCTTATCAAAGAAACGTTAGTACGAAGAGTCGTGCTACCACTTCCTCAGGTCTAAGAATTCCCATTGGGCGTTAAAAGAGGGGAAAAATCGTGAAGTTAGACCGCTACAACCATGTATAAAAACACAGGTTCTTTTTCTTGCAATGATGTTTTAAAAGATACATTTTCTAAAGCAAACTTATTTTTCACTGGCATCTGTTTGGATATACTATGATACATGGATACGTGTATCAAATACCATACGACAATATGCTTATTTTCAAAATAACAGAATATGTAATATATACTTATTATGTGATATATACTTGTTGAAAAATGTATAAATTTTTTTAAAATGTGATAAATATATAATTGCAGTGGTCTAATTCCATATTAAAATTATATTTGTTAGATACTGTCAAAATAAAAATTATAAATTATTATCGTTATAAAAATATTAGTGCTTTATAGATTAGATATTTTATCAATAAGTATTCTAGAGGATCGGGTTCGTATACGTAATACGGATTGAAGTATCTGGGCATCATAGCTAACCATTGGTTGATTTTCTGAGGTGTTCACCTATCGCATTTGTAATTAAATGAAATTTCACCCATTTTTACTGATTTAGTTTGATTCAATATTTTTAAAAAATAATTACATAACCTAGACTAAATTAACACTATCCAGAACGAGTTAGTTTACTTGAATCAATCATATTATTTACTACACATAAGTGCAATTTTATTTGAAAACAAGAAAATATATATTATTTTATCTAAAAAATTAGACATAATCTCATTAAAAGATGTTAAAAAAAAGATACAAAATAAATGCACGATTATAGTATAGCATATCAACTCTCTATATTAGTTTTATAAGTTACCTGTCATTACACTCATTCCATATTGTTACGTGTAAAAAAAAATTCATTTATTTTTTATTTATTTATATTTTCATGCTCATCTGCTGCCTCCCCTTTTCGCATGTCTCTTACTCTGTTTGATTTTGCTTGTGTGATTGTTCCATCTTTTTTATGTGTCTTATGGCTTTTCTGCATTAGTGTGACACTTTCTATATGTTCGTTAGTTGGGCTTGTGTTGGTGGCTATTGGTGCATTAATATTCCTTCTTATTTTGACCAACACCTGATTATGGCATTAATGAATGTATGAGGTTATTACTTTTCAATTCTGTTAGCCGAGTCGAAAAGTATTACAGATCAAAATAGAGGAAAGGGCCTGGATGCTGCTATCATACATTTTAAAAAAGCTTCAAAATTTTATTGAAGTACTTGACTTGGATCACAAATGGAAGAACATATTTCTTTACACAATATTAGTATTTAATTTTTTTTGAATTAAGAACGGTATGAACACATGAGGTTTCTACTTTTCATATTAGTTACATGAGTTCAAAAGTTTTTCTAAACAAACCACATACCAAAACAGAGGAAACTACTTAGACGTGGGTGTCATGCATTTTAAAAGAGCTCCATAAGTTTCTCGAAGTATTTTCACTTTGATTTTGTTGGATCACAAATGGAAAAACATGCTTCTTTACATAATATTGAGGTTCTTACTTTCCATATTTTATAGACGAGTTTAAAAATATTTATCAATAAACCACATACCAAAATAGAGGAAACAACCTGGATGCAATTATCATACATTTTAAAAGAGCTTTGTAACTTTTTGAAAACACTTCTACTTTGACCTTGGATCATAAATGGAAGAACATACTCATTTACACAATATTAGAATTGTATTTTTTTCCAAATGATAGCAACATAAACTCATGAGGTTTCTATTTTTCATATTTGTTACATGAGTTCAAAAATCTTTCTCAACAAACAACATACCAAAACGAAGGAAACTACTTGGACGTGGATGTTATACATTTTAAAAGAATTTTATAATTTTCTGAAAGTACTTCTACTTTGATCTTGTTGGATCACAAATGGAAGACCATGTTTCTTTACATAACATTATAATTGTATTTTTTTCAAAATGACAGAAAACGTGAATACATGATATTCCTATTTTCCATATCTGGTAGATGAGTTCAAAAGTACTTATCAGCAAATTACATTTCAAAATAGAGAAAACCACTCAGACGCGACTGTCATACATTTTAAAAGAACTTCATAATTTTCTAGAACTACTTCCACTTTGATAAAAAATGGAAGAACATACTTTTTTACACAATATTAACATTGCATTTTTTTTTCAAAATGAGAGCAACATGAACGCATGAGACTCATACTTTTCAATTTGTTACATGAGTTCATGTTGCTTTTTTAAAATGTATGACAACTGTGTCTAGGTGGTTTTCTCTATTTTGATATGTGAGTTGCTGATAAGTACTTTTGAACTTGACCGACAAATAGGAAAAGTTGGAACTTTATGTGTTCATGTTTCCTCTCTTTTTGAAATAAATATAATTATAATGTTATCTAAAGAAGCATGTCCTTCTATTTGTGAAATACTTTTAGAAAGTTACGAAACTCTTTTAAAATGTATGATATTCACATCCAGACAATTTCCTCTGTTTTGGTATATGGTTTGTTGAGAAAGACTTTTGAAGTTATGTAACAAATATGGAAAGTAGGAATCTCATGGGTTTATGTTGCTCTCATTTTGAAAAATACAACTCTAATATTGAGTAAAGTAGTATGTTTTTTCATTTATGATCCAACAAGGTCGAAGTATAAGTACTTCCAAAAAATTATGAAGCTCTTTTAAAATGTATGACGACCTCTTCTAAGTGGTTTCCTTTGTTTCGATACATGATTTGCTGATAAGTATTTTTGAATTCGTCTAGCAGATGAAAAAACCAACAAGAAATGAAAACCTAGTATTTTCGAGTTTTTTCATCTAAATTATGTAGATCCCATAACTCATTAAAATATTTTTTTATCACATCATAATATCAAATAGGGGTAACTTAAAATGGTGTCAAAGTATCATTTTCCTTTTTATAATTTAAACCGTTTTTTCAAGTGGAATATTTTAGTGGGCCCACAACCACATTTTATATCTTATTTATCGTACTTTTTAAATCTTATTTTTATGTAATCTTACCCCTAATTTTTTTATAATAAGCAGCAGTTTCTTATTAAATATGATTAGCAGTTTCTTATTAAATATGATTTCCGAGAAAAAATGCGACTCAAATTACTCTATCAACGCAATCAATCCTAAATGCAACCTAAAAGTTTAAGGTATAGTATATTTTTGGCTGTCCGATTGGTAAAAAAGGATTAGATTGGATTGAGATATTTGAAGTCACTTCTACGAGAAAATTCATAATATATATTCTCTATATGATTTTTGCATCTTTATGCCAACGGTGTAGCATAATCACCTTACTTTCCTAGACAAAAAGATGAAACACTTGACAAAATTTATTGTCATTATATTCAAAAATAGTGCCTTTTTGAAAATACAGTTGTTAGATGGAATCCTCAAGTGATCATATACGGTGAGACACCTCACACCTAATACACTGCAATTTGTAATCATGATATGGTCGTGGTTTGTTGCACGGTTTTCAACCTAAGATTGGTCACTTACCCTTGGTGTCTTGTGCAAGCAGGGTCAGGGTGAGACAGTATTGAAGAATGGGTTGACTCTGGATTTTCATGGTTATGTAGCAGGAGTGCATGCATATATTATTACCTGCAAATTTTATTGAGCAGGGGCTCTTGGTTGAATAGGAGGTAGGAGTCCAGTGTTTGATTTGGGTTGGATTCTCAAAGACTATATGAACCACAACTAAAGGTAATGCTGGTTTTCATTAGCATATTGAGGGTTTGTCAAGGTGTTATCCCTCCAACTTACAATTTTTATGAATCTAACCATGGTTATCAGCCTCAAAAATCTGCGTAGATTACTTCCCTTAAAAACTAAATATAATATTTGTATATAATAGATTATTTCAACATATAATTATTAGTAGTGCATAACTATAATTGTATATAATAGATTATTTCAACATATAATTATTAGTAGTGCATAACTATAATGCAAGTTCAAACTTACAGTAAACAAACAAATTCATACAACTACAAAATATAAGTTACTCAAATAATAATAATTATTAAATAAGTAAAATTAATCAAATTGTAATTCAACCTTCTTCTATTAGCTGATGTTTCCACAATCATAGCTAGAATATTCACAGATATCGTCGGGACAGTGCACTTGAATTATAAAGGTGCTATAAATCCCTCCTCTTTGGCTTAATTATTTAAAGACCAACATTGCAACATAACTAGATATATTAAAGACAATTCTGGTCGTTTTAGTTTATCACATACCCTAAATAAGAGAACTGTTGTTTGACTGTGACTCAAAATCTTGCATTATGGTCAAAATGGGAATTTGCGAAACGAAAAAGGAAGGTGTGTTAGGTAAAAAAAGACATTAGAACATTTAACAACAATACATTACTACCCAAAGGTTCGTAGTTAGACAGAATATTGGCTTAAGTATGGATAGTGGAGTTTAGACAAACCATGAGTGATGGTGGTGGAGGGATCAAAGGAGGGTTTGTAATGAAGAAAATGGGAAGTGATTTAATAGAAATATCTTAAGTTAGGAAACAAGACAACCTTAAAATTATGGAAAGATAGGTAGATGGGAGATGAAGCATTAATGATATAATATCCAAGAATTTTCAATAATTCCCCTCAGAAAGATGCAGACATTATTGAATTTGTAGCATGGAAAGTAGACAAATGAAAATGACAATTAGGATGAAGAAGAGGGTGGTTCGTACGAGAGAGAAATTAGGTTAATAAAATGTTACAAAGTTTAAAAGATGTTTAATTAAATGGGAACAAAATTGACAGACACATGGTTGTGGGCAAGTGGTTAATATGAGTCTCTTTTTGTAGCAAATTGTCCCTAATTGTCAGCCTGTTATGAAGCACTATCCAAGTTAATAATAGGATGGATGGCATGACTTTAGATTTCCATAGATTCGAAAAAAAAGTTTTGGGTTCCCCTCCAAAATCTTTTTGTCATACATTCACTTGCCATGTGTAACAAGAAACAACGGAACAGGGATTTTTTTGTTGTAAGAACTTGTACTACACGATCTAGGATGACATCTTGTTTCCTTAAACTGATAACATTTTGGATCTAGGCAACCCTAGGGTGCCAGCTCACGAACAACCTCTAAAAGTTGCAGTCTATAAAAGCTGTAACATAAGGGTGCCTAGACCAATAGTGAGAAGCTTGTGTCAACCCTGAGCACTATAAATAAGTGAACAGAGCAAGTCAAAGGTATGCAATATATTCCCAACTACCTTATGCTTCGATAACCGAACACTAACTTGAGTGTCAGAGTGTCATTGAAAGGTACCCCCATTCAGTCTTGGACGCACACTTGACGTATAAGGACGAGTACTTGGAGGACAAAGGGAAGAGAAGGCTTGAACCATCTTAGCTACGTGGCTGATAACTCTTTTGGTACCAATAATTTGTGTAAGAACAACTAGCGCCCATCGTGGGGCTGAAGAGATTCGAGACAGGAGTTCGGATGGTATCAGCCCGAAACTAAGCATATGACCAGAGGCAAGAAAGTACAATGGCTAGAGTCGACCCAATGGCCCTTTTATTGTCATTGCAAAGTGAGATGGCCGAAATAAAGCAAAAGAGTGAGGAGGAAATTCCCGCACTTAGGCGGGAAACGAAGAGATGAAAAAGAAGCTATATGGTGAACGAGCAGAGAAAACCAAGGTGATCACACCTTCAGGCCGTTCAAAGGCCCATACGCTAGATCTTGAGACTGAAGAGGAAGGTTCTCATCAGACTGGTAACACTTCCTCCTTGGGGGGAAGGCGACACCCATTTGTGGATGGTATTCTAAGCGTGGAATTGCTAGCTAATTGGAAAGGACTGGGCATGGACCGATCTGATGGCTCAACTAATCCTGACGAGCACATCGACATGTACGTCACTGAGATGAGCTTGTATAAGACCTACAAGTCAGTCTTGTGTCGAGTGTTCCCTACCTCCTTGAAAGGAATGACGTTGAGTTGGTCCACTGGGCTCCCACTCGTCTCACTCGATTGTTTTGAAACTCTAGTGAGCCTTTTCAGTATATAATTCATGACTAGTAAACCTCACCATCTGACATCACTAGCCCTAGTTAACATATGACAGGAGAAGGGCAAATCCCTTTAGGTGTTCATGGAAGGTTCGGTAAGCTCGCCTTGCAAATCTGAGACCTCAATCCAAAGGTCACCCTTCATCATATGGTGACTGCTCTTAGGCTAGGGTCCTTTGCGGATAGCTTGTGTAAGAAGCCAGTTGCAGACTTGGATGAACTCAGAAGAAGGGCTACCATATTCATGCAATTGCAAGAGTTGCAAGAATTCCAAAATCAGGTCATGACGGAGTCCCAAATCGAGAAAGTAAGAATGAAAGACAAGCTAGCGCCCCTCCTTCGTTCACAATGCCAAAGGAGGCATGAACACCAAGGTTCTCTAGTTACACTTCCCTAAATGCCAATAGGAGACGAATTCTGAAGGACGCATTAAATGCTGAACTCTTACCCACTCTGAGGAGGGCAACTACGCCGCGCAATATAGACACTTCTAAACATTGCAGATTTCACCAGAACTGCGGGCACAACATTGAGGAGTGTGTGGCCCTCAAGAACTAGATTGAGGAGTTAATCCAACTAGGGCACTTGAGACGGTTGGTATGCGGACGAGCAGAGTTATTAAAACGAAGGGAGTGCACTCTAGAGAGACAACGAGAAGCGCAAGGGGATCGTAGGAGGCGAGTAGATGAAGGGGCGAGAACCCCTCGGCACCCATCATCGCGGAAACAAACTCAAGACCAACCTCTCCAAGGTGTGATTAACACCATTGCAGGAGGATTCGTAGGAGGAGGGTCGTCAACATTAGCTAGAAAGTAACATTTATGAGCGGTCCAGACCGTCAACAAGGTTTTCGTGCCCATGCGGTGTAAGATGCATCTCATCACATTCACTAATACAAATTTCAAAGACATTGACCCTACACAAGAGTATCCAATGGTGATTACGGTTGAGATAAAAAACTTTGCGGTCATGAAAACGACGATAGACCAAGGCAACTTAGTAGATATATTGTATTGGAGTACTTTTAAGAAGTTACAGATACCGAAAAGTGAAATAGAACCCCATGACGACCAAATAGTAGGCTCTTCGGGGGAGCGTGTGTACACAAAAGGCTATGTTGATATGTACACCAAGTTTGGGAAGGGAAAGTCACAAACAAGGACTATAAGGATCTGCTACTTACTGGTGGACACTAACACGTCGTATAATGTGCTCTTTGGGAGGTTGTCGTTGAACTTATTAGGAACAATAATGTCAACACCACACTTGACCATGAAATTTTCCTCCCCATCAGGCTGCATCATCATAGTCCATGTTGACCAGAAGACTGCGCGAGAGTGCTATGTGGCAAGTCTGAAGGTGGAACCCACTCCACGGATACCTAGTGATAACGAAGAAAGAAGGGTAAAAAAGAGACATGTTGTCGCCGTTGCTAACCTAGACCCGAGAATAGAAGAAGTCAGAGTGGAACCCCAAGATGAGACACGACCTATTCCCTTGCTGGGGAAAGACAAGATCACCAGGCTGGGAACTTCCCTATCCAAAGAAGATGCTAAGAAGATCAGTTGGACATTGCGAGAAAAAGTAGACGCCTTTGCATAGACAGTTGCAGACATGCCGGGGGTGGATCCATCCATCATTTTACATAAATTGTCCATGTTTAAGGATGCGAGACCTGTCGCCCAAAAGAAAAGGAAATTGGGAGAAGAGAAGCGAACAACAGTCAGGGAAGAAGCCAAAAAATTATTGTTGGTGGGGTTCATCCGAGAAGCACATTACACTACTTGGTTGGCCAATGTAGTGTAGACCCATCCTCGACTTACTCAGGAAAACATCTCAATTTCAATGAGATGAGGAGTGCGAGAAGGTCTTCACGCAGATGAAATTGCTTTTGGCCAGTCCACCAGTCATACAGAAGCCTCTTCCTAACAAGCCAATCTTTCAATGAAATTGTGAGTTCAACATTGGTATAAGAGGTAGATGCCGAGCAAAGGCCCATATACTTTATTAGCATAACATTACAATACGTGGAAACCAGGTACCAAATGATTGAGAAGGTAGCACTAGCCCTGGTGCTCACAGCTAGGAGAATGCGAACATACTTTCAAAATCACACAATCATCGTCAAGACCAACTACCCGATAGCCAAAATTTTGTCTAAGCCTGACCTAGCTGGGCAGATGGTTGGTTGGTCAGTTGAGTTGCCGGAGTACGGGATAAAGTACGAGTCATGGGGTCAGTCAAAGCCCAAGTTTTGGCTGATTTTGTAGTATAGATGATGTATGAGTGCTCACAAGCCCACCCTACCTGGGTGTTGTATGTAGACGGATCTTCGAATACCAAAGGTGCTGGTGCAGTAGTGGTGCTCGAGGGGCCAGGAGAGTTCTTAGTTGAGCAATCCTTAAGGTTTGGATTTAAAACCTCCAACAATCAGGCTGAGTATGAAGTGTTGATAGCAGGTCTAGAACTCGCTCGTGACATGGGAGCCAAAGACATTGTGTGCAGAAGTGACTTGTAGTTAATAGTGGGACATATAACTTGTGAGTTTCAGGTCAATGACCCTTGGTTGCTCAAATACTATCATAAGGTTCGAGAGCTTTTAGACGCCTTCTTCTCGACTAAAGTGGAACACATAAAGCGAAAACGCAACGCTCGTGCAAACTTGTTGTCTAAGCTGGCAAGCACGAAAAAGATGAGTCATCATCGTTCAATAATTCAATAGACGAATGAGGTGCCAAGTGTTGGCAATGAGAAAACCGAATGTTATGCGGTCAAGACCGAGGAAGTGTGGTATGAGCCCATACGACGTTACCTGTTGACAGACAATTGTAATGAGAAGGATGAACAACTTATAAGAGCAAAGAGTGCTCGATTTATGCTAATGGGCACATATTTATACAGAAGAGGGTACTTAAGGCCACTATTAAAATGTGTCACCAATGGGAAGAGTTGCATAAAGGAGTATGTGGGCTTCACACAGGAGCAAGAAGTACGCTTGCTAAAGTACTCAGGGCGGGATACTACTGGCCAATCATGTAAACTGACTGTGCCAAATACTCCAAAAAGTGAGAGGTGCCAATAATTTGGAAACCTTATACACAGTCAGCCAAAAACATTGCACAACATCACATCTCTGTGGCCCTTTGCAATGTGGGGGATGAATATCACAAGACCCTTTCCTCCAGGGAAGAGGCAATGAAATATCCTTCTGGTGGGAGTTGATTATTTCACAAAGTGGATTGAAGTCAAGCCGTTGGTGGTTATAATTGCTCGAATAGTGCAACACTTTGTATGGAAGAATATAATTTGCAAGTTTGGCATCCCTCATACAATTGTCACTGATAATGGTTGGCAATTCACAGACCGAACACTTGTCACGTTTTATAAAGGGCTCGGAATCCATCATGTTACAAGCTCGGTCAAGCACCCCAAGACCGACAGTCAAGCAGAGGCGAACAAAATCATCTTGAATGAATTAAAGAAAAGGTTGGGAATTGCTAAGAGGAGATGGCCTAAAGAGCTATTTGAGGTCTTATGGGCTTATTGGTGTGCACCGCAATCCAACACACAGGATACCCCCTATAACTTAGTATATGGAACTGATGCAATGATCCCGGTTGAGGTGGGGGGGCCCACTCTTCACCGAAAATTGGAAAGAATGGATCTTAACAACGAAAGCTTGGCGGTCAACCTCAACATCATTTGCGAGTTGCGAGACAAAGTAAGGATCCGGGAAGAGGCTAGCAAAGTGAGAGCAGCCAGGCGATACAACACCAAAGTGCAATCGAGAAGTTTCTGCCCAGAGGATCTTGTTTGAAGATTACGAAGCGTTGTCAAGAAGCATGAGGGGAAGTTCTCAGCTAACTGGGAGGGACCTTTTCGCATTCAAAACGCAACTGGAAAAGACACCTATTGATTAGAATACCTCTCGGGCAAGCTGATCCCAAGAACCTGGAACGCAACTCATTTGAAATTTTATTTTAGTTAATCTTGTAATTGCAGGTACTCTTTCCTTGGTTGGTGTTTTTTTACCCCTAACGAGGGTTTTTTACCAGCAAGGTTTTAACGAGACATGCACTTAAGCCGAACACTAGCAATAGCAACACCTTTCTATCAATTTGAGTTATCTTACTATTTCCAACACACCTTAAGGGCATATTGGGGCCGTTTCACTCCATCGTAATCCCTCAGTAAGCTGAAGGAGCCGTTTCACTCCATTGTGATCATCCTTCAAGGTATCGAGGCCGTGTCACTCCATTGTGATATCCCAACACTAGCAAGGCGTGCACCTCTCGAATGAATTACTTACTTAGTCGTTAAGGAACGCGATACTTGTTAAATGACAAATTATTAAGCAAGCACGTTTGATAGTATGCTCACAAACGATAACTACTCAGTATGATAAAAAGTAACGTGTAATAATAAGTAAAACGAATTGGCAAACAACACTATTTCCATTAATATGTGGCTCATTGCACAACTTTTTACAAGAAAAACAAAAAGAGTTGTTCCGTGTATGGCCATAGTATCAACTAGAAAAAAGAGTTCCCTATGGCAACTATCCAGAAAAGGAAGAAGTGTTTCATCAATTCTCCGGCTACTCCTCAGCTTGAGCCGTCTCCTCCACGTCCTCGACAAAGACAGTGTCTTTCACAATAGTGGCAGAGAGGATCTCTTCAATCGGCAGTAGATGCCCATCCAGGACATCCTTATCCAGATCCATCTCGTTCTGCTCAGGGACCCCATAGAGAAGAGCCACTTGGCAAACGACTTGCTGAAAAGACTATGCGTGTACGGTGGGCACATAATCTTTCAGTTCATTAAACTCCATCTCGATTTGTACCTTTTCGGAGACAGCCTCATCATGAGCCAAGGTTGCCTCTGATAGTGATTGCTCAAGGTCTCTGACATCCCCCGAGAGCTTCTCATTATCCTTTTTTAACCCCTCGCAATAGGCTCTGAGGGCATCTCGCTCTTACTCTGCCTTTTTTAAGCTCTGCTCAACAACCCTCAGTACCTCCCTTGAGTCGTGTTCACTTCTCAGGCCTCCTTTAAAAGTTGGAGGAGGCGACCAATTCTTCTTTTATTGTTGCCAACTCTACGACTCCTCCCTTGGCAATTTGAGAGCGAAGGACCTTGGTGATCACAATTGTTTGGTTATGCATTTCTAAGCATGTCGCCACTAAGTCCTTAGTAGAAGACCCACTCAGCGCCTCCCTTCTCCGTGGGCAAAAGGGAAATGCTCACGCCCTTGAAGAACGTAAGGTCAGGGGCGAAAAGTGGCTCTACTTAGCCTTCACTTGTTTTAGACACACTCAGTTGAGGCCTTTTCGACGAGTGGTGAAAGGAAGATTGCTTTTTATCCTTAGGCTTCTCTTGTCTTGTGATCTATCTTTCCTTTTTCTCTTCTCGGTTTCAGAAGGAGGAGCTTGATCAGGGAAGAAGGTTTCTCGTGGCTGTAAACTTTCAGAACCGCCGATAACCTTCTCGATTTTGCCACGATCCTTCTTTATCTTCTTTATGTGTGCATGTAAGATTTTAATATTGATAAAATCATTTATACCTTAGAATGATTATGTTTTGTAATGCTATTTAAATGTGTATGTTATCTGCACTCTTGAAACTCTCTTCACTTTTTAAACTCAAACACACAATTAGCTTAATTTATACTTAAATTTGAATTTTATTATCAGTTTAAAACTAATATCAAACTTATATTGTCATGTTACATAAAGTTCTTACAATAACACTTAATTGTGTTTATTATTGTAATTATATTTAACTAATTATATTTAACTATTTTTTTAAAATTAAAATTAATAAAATTGTAATTATGATTACATATGTAAAAATGATAATTAAATTATTGAGTGAATAAAAAATGAAAATTTAAGTTTGATTGTATACGTTTAAAAATAAATCTACTCTCAAAAGGTCAAAAATTTCTCAATATAGACTCTATGTGTTTTATTTTGATTGACAAAAAGTTAAAGAAAATAATACTTTTACTATGTGTTGAACATTAGACGGTCTAATGTCCCTTTAGAGGATCAAATCATTTGATAAAGTTTTGATGATAACAAAACTCAAGTATACATTTATATTTGATGACTTATATACATTGCGCAGTTAACATTATTATTATTATTATTATTATTATTAAAGCAGGAGACACATGATGTATAAAGAGATAAGTTTTCTTACTATTTACTTTTATGTGTTATTGATTTGATTTGAATTGATTTTATATCATATTGTGCTCTAACGTTCAAATTTGTTTATAATGGAAAATATTCAAATTATTATGCAGTATTTAAATGTGATTAATTGATTTTATATCATAATGTGCATTAACATTCAAATCTGTTCATAATAGAAATTATTCAAATTATTGATGAGTATCTCAAATATAATTTCTCTATGTTATAATATATTATTTCCGATACAAAATTAATCAAGTTTAATGCAGTATGAAAATTAGAGAAGTATTTCCAGTTTGAGCTCCATACATCAGAAAGTCAAGATTGATTTGTTCAAGCATCCCAACGGCTAGTTTTTAGAAAGTTACATATAGAGGAGCAAGTTCAAGTTGAAGAATACAACAAGAAGCAAGAAGAGAAATACATCATATAATGCATTGAAGAAAATATACTGAGTGTTTATTGTCAATCTGCTATAGAGAGCATCTAGAGTTTTGGCTTGTGTGAAACCATTGTGTAATTCTTCACCATTGTGAAGTAAACCCTTGTGAGCTTTCATTGTTCTCTCTTTTGAGAGTGTTTCTTTAATTCCTGAGTGGTCTTGATCTCAGGGGGAGATTGAGACT
>Ga0209700_104716_pt1 | contig 24142 bp, 10 predicted proteins | sample SiratroredBW_FD_187528 | JGI IMG/M metagenome (GOLD analysis project Ga0209700, IMG submission 187528) | Root nodule microbial communities of legume samples collected from California, USA - Siratro red BW (SPAdes) (version 2) | ecosystem: Host-associated > Plants > Roots > Nodule | place: USA...
TATATATATATGTTACATTTTAGGCTTCTATTTCACATATCTATATTTGTCAAAAATTCTAAAACTTTTTGTGGTTTCCTTATATGAATTAGAGATTTATCAACCCACAATTTTTTTTAAATAGAGATATACATCGATTGTTACTCACAATCAATGTAATATCTCGTTTTTTCTCTTTTTAAATGCTCTTTTACATTGATTGTATTTATAAGCAATGTAACAGGTGTATTTTTTACATCGGTTCAAGAATCGATTACAAAGTCATAGACTTTCTACATTGTCCACATCAACATTGATTACGGAACAGATGTAGAAAGTCTCCCAAAATCGATGTAGAATCTCATTTTTCTAGTTGAACTAGGTGACTACAACTTGAAATATAGCTGGTCAAAAAAGTTTCAAGGAGACTAACCTTGTCATACAAGATTATTGATTCGTTGATTTGGGGACTGTATCGGTTCAAAGTTTGGAGTTGTATGACAAAGACATATCTCGGAGTCTATTTAATATATGAGTCTTTCGAAACTAGAGTCAAAATTATTTATGTATGTTAGAGTTATGTGTTATAATTTGTGAATAAATTGTGTGATAGATAATTTGATGTCTTTATGTGTTATTTGATATATGTGATAAATTGAATTATCTAAAGATGTTTTAAAAAAAATATCAGTTTACCCTTTTTGTTTAATATTTGTGCATTTATATCTTTATGTGATATAAATGATCTGTGTTACACGCAAAGATATAACATTTCGTATAAACATGTCTATACACTAGTAGAAAAAACACATTTAATCGTAGTTCTACAAGGTTTACAATCGCGGTTATGAAATCGCGGCAAACCGAACCGCATTAAAAGTACTGAAGATACCATCGCAGTTGTATAACCGCGACGAAAAGTATATCATACCACCGCTGTTCTTATTGCAACCGCGGTGGTAAATTCAATTTTAAAAAAAAAACAGCGACGATGCACCTCCACCTCTGCCTCCAGATTCAGCTTTGCCGATGCACCTCCGCCTCTGCCTTGACTACCTTTGTTGCCTCCCCCACTTCTACCAACATTGTTAGTTCCCCTATCACTGTTATAGCCATTACCTCTTCCTCCATCATAGTTATCAGATCTACCCCCACGACTATTGCCATATCCCCCTCTATTATAACCACCACCGCCACCACGATCATTACCACTAACAGGAGAAGGAGTACCACATTTGTTACATTTAACGCTTCAACAATTCCATTCCAACTATTGAAAACACAAAATATCCTCAATAAAAAAGGGGCAAAAAAATAAGAAAAGAAAATCGGAGGGTAAAATCTCGAACCTTGAGTTAGGGCAACGCCAGTCACCGTCTCTACCACTTCTACCACTGCGGCCACCACCTCGCCCGCCATGATCATCGCCTTGATACCCACCTGTCGCGTTTAACACAAAATTAAGACATTTTACGATTCAAAAAAGATAAGGAAGCAAATTTAGAGAGAGTATTCGAAACCTCGTTTGCCGAATCCTCGGCCTCCACGACCACCGTGACCGTCACCATGGTTACACCCACATCTGCCACCATCGCGACCAATCCAGTAGGCTGCTATGATGATTTGATGAAGCCAACCAAGTGAAGAAGTTCAAGACCCTAAGAGCATATGTGGAATGCATGAAGACTTCATGAAGATTAAAGACTTGGTCTAGAACTTAGAATTGTGTGTTGTGGGGTAAGTTTGAGGTCTAATCAGTGATGCAAGCAATCTTAATCAATGATAAGCTCCACAAGTTTTTTCTGAACTAACAAAAGTTTTGAAAAATCATTAAAATCAAAACTTGCATTTTAAACAACTGTTTTAACTAACTAGAGAAAAACAGTCGACTATTTGATAAACCAATCGACTGAATTTTAAATGACAGTTGTCTATAAATAATTGGCGCGAAATTTTGGAAAGTAACAAAAATCATTCTAAATATTTTCTGAGCACGAACATTTGAGATTTCAAAGAGAGAAAAAGAGCCATTGAGTCTAGTGATCAAGATCAATCAACTTTTTCATCAAGAACCGTTTTCTTGAACTGCTGTTGGAGCATTCATTTGATTGAGACAGTTTATTCACTGATTCGATCATCGGACTAAGCCTTCTATACCCTTTCCTTATTACCTTTGTATTCCTTTGTATAGAAGTGCTTGTATTGCTGCGACTGTGTTAATCTTTCTTTGTATTGAAGGTTATTCTGCTGAGAGTTACCTGGGGTGGTAATTCTGTTCTGTACAGTGGGCTCTGTTCAGGGTGTGACTTGCTGTGGGATTCAGCAAGGGTCTTCGTGAAACACACAGTGGGTTTCTGTGTGGTTTCCTGTTCTGCTGTGGGTTCAGCAGGGGTCTACTGCGGGTTGCAGTGAGACATTTCTGGGTTATACAGTGGACTCTGTATAATTCTGACTTGCTGTGGGTTCCAGCAAGGGAGTTCTTGAAACGCACAGTGGACTCTGTGTGGTTTCTTGGTCTGCTGTAGGGTCAGTAGTGGTTGATGCGGTGTGCAGTGTAGTCTTGCTGTAGGCAAGGGTTGTAAACTTGATCAGGTTGATCATTTTAGTGAAATCCTTACTGTGTGTGAGGGACTAGATGTAGCCTGGTTGTTGGGTGAACCAGTATAAAAAATCTGTTGTGTCCTGAATCTCTCTTGCTCTCTCTCTTTATTGTTCTTGCTAAATCTTGTTGAGTTTCTTGAATTTTCAGAATCAATTGAATCTTGCTAATTGAATAACTTCAACTTTCTGAAAAATATTTGTAACAATTAAAAACACATATTTTGTTTTAATACAATCTATTCTGAATTGTTTTGAAATCTGTTAATAACCAGTATATCAGTTTCCTGTAAATCTGTAGTTTCCAAATTTACTGGGTATACTATTTATCAGTTCGTTTTTCCAGAAAACTCTATCTTTCACTGTTGTTGATTAAAGACTATTTTCATACACTTAACATAGTTTATATCGTCTAACGAAAAGGTTTTTAGTTAGTCAATCTTTATAAACTTGAAGTTGATCTAATTCTTTGATTTATTGATTCAACTTTTCCAAAACTGATTTTACAGTATACTGTGTATTCAAGAACTGTTTTCTGGTTACAATTTACTGCATCTGATTGATTGATTGAATTGTGCTGAAACTGTTTGTTGATCCTTTGCTATTTGTTTTACATAACTTCTTGAATAGTTTCCATAAAAATTATTCATTCTCAAAACAGTTTGCGAAAATTTTCAAGTGTTCAATTCACCCCCCCCCCCCCTCTTGAACTTGGCCATAACATATTTTACACCCCTCTATTATAACCACCACCGCCACCACGATCATTACCACTAGCAGGAGAAGGAGCACCACATTTGTTACATTCAACTATTGAAAACATAAAATATCCTCAATAAAAAAGGGGCAAAATAAGAAAAGAAAATCGGAGGGTAAAATCTCAAACCTTGAGTTAGGGCAACGCCAGTCACCGTCTCTACCACTTCTGCCACCGCGGCCACCACCTCGCCCGCCATGATCATCACCTTGATACCCACCTGTCGCGATTAACACAAAATTAAGACATTTTACGATTCAAAAAAGATAAGGAAGCAAATTTAGAGAGTAGTCGAAACCTCATTTGCCGAATCCTCCGCCTCCACGACCACCGTGACCGTCACCGTGGTTACACCCATATCTGCCACCATCGCGACCAATCCAGTGACGGAGAAGAGATTCTGAACTCGTAGAGGAACTTAGAACAAAAAGCAAAAGGGGCGTCTGAGTTTCAATGGCTATAAACAAATGGTCTCTTAGTATTCCTAAAACACGGGATACGAGCGCAGTTGTTAGTAGGAACCGCACTCAACTGCACTCGTATCCCACATACAAGGGCGGTTGTTTAAACAACCGCCCTTGTATCTCCCTGCAAAATAATTTAAAAATTATTTTGCAGATATCAGCTCGACACGCTGGTATCTCCCTACAAATTTTCAATTTTAAATATTTGTGTCTTACCATCGCAGTTCTCGCTCCAATCGCGGTGTTATGTTTGTACTTAATTTTAAAAATGTCACTGCGTTATTTTTAAGTGCGATTTTCTTCTAACCACAATGATATCCTGCTGCTACTAGTAATATAACATTTCATATAAACACCTGTCGCGATTAACACAAAATTAAGACATTTTACAATTCAAAAAAGATAAGGAAGCAAATTTAGAGAGAGTAGTCGAAACCTCATTCGCCGAATCCTCCGCCTCCACGACCACCGTGACCGTCACCGTGGTTACACCCATATCTGCCACCATCGCGACCAATCCAGTGACGGAGAAGAGATTCTGAACTCGTAGAGGAACTTAGAACAAAAAGCAAAAGGGGCGTCTGAGTTTCAATGGCTATAAACAAATGGTCTCTTAGTATTCCTAAAACACGGGATACGAGCGCAGTTGTTAGTAGGAACCGCACTCAACTGCACTCGTATCCCACATACAAGGGCGGTTGTTTAAACAACCGCCCTTGTATCTCCCTGCAAAATAATTTAAAAATTATTTTGCAGATATCAGCTCGACACGCTGGTATCTCCCTACAAATTTTCAATTTTAAATATTTGTGTCTTACCATCGCAGTTCTCGCTCCAATCGCGGTGTTATGTTTGTACTTAATTTAAAAAATGTCATCGCGTTATTTTTAAGTGCGATTTTCTTCTAACTGCAATGATATCTTGCCGCTACTAGTAATATAACATTTCATATAAACATGTGAAAGACGTTATTGCTTTAACAACTCTATTAATCATAAGAATTATTTTGATAAACTTACATCTCATGTTGTAATTAAGTTTTAAATTTACATTTAATGAAAAAATACATGTATTTCTGAACCACTTTAAACACGAATAACTGTTAAATATGTTAATATATGTTTTTATAGTTGGGATACTAGCTTTATCTTTTGTGCGGTGTTACAGTACTAACTTGACACCATAGTTTCATGTCATGATAGTATCAATGTTTCGATCTACAATTTTTTTATCTTATAGAAATATGATATTTTTCTTTATAATTTTAAAACTCGTAATTAAATTATACTTGGTCAAGTGTCGATATTAACAATTTAAATTTGAGTATACTGCGACAAATTTAGGAAATGTCAACCCTTTTATTTATATAATTTTTTTAAGTAAATGTTTTTTTTAATTTTTATTTTTAAAGACGATATATATATATATATATATATATATATATATATATTTAAATATCTGGGATTGATCTGACTTTATGTGAACATTATGACCCTATAAACTTCACGTGAATTTCTCAACTTTATAAACTTTTTTAACCCTGACTGTAATAATCAAGATCGTACACTCTGAACTAGGCTCAATTACTAGTTATATTCAAATGCATTTGGAAGGACACTAAGGTACTATCCTCTGCGAAGTAAGATAGATTCGTATTCAATCAAAGAATGCATGAGGGATCCACAAGGCGTTATGATTTTAAAATTAATTTTATTTTTTTTATATAAATTTTGTAACTTTTAATATATGTTTTATAACATTTAAATAAAAACAAAACCATAATTATATGACTACCTAGTCATTGTCATAGTCTGGATCATATAGTTTTAAATAAATAGGGTATCCCTACCTGGGAGGACGACCTTTTAAACCAGAGACGCATGACGTATTTACATTAATTTTGTCAAGATATCTTAGGCCATTCCACCACCTACTCTTCCAGTTCTACGTTTGTAAGGAAAAATACCCCTTTTATAGCCCAAGGCTTATGATGATCACTCGTTAGTTTCTAATTAATTCTGAACTTAGTTTTACTTTCACTGTTGATTTGTAATGTGCAAGTGGAAATTGATGAGTTTATGAATTTGATGAGACTTGGGATAAGTTTTGCATTGCAGACTTATCTTCTTTTTCTGAAACAAAAAAATTATTTAGTTTTTTTTATTTTATTTTTTTTACCTTTTTAATTTATTTATTACTTAGCTATATAATATAACAACAATTAAATTTTTAATAAAATGTTATCTAATAATAATATTAAAATATTATATTGAAAATTATTTCATTATAAACTTGTTACATTTTTAATTAAAGAAAACGTTTTGGTTCTAACATGCCCTTACATATTTTTTTATCAATATACCCTTCTGCACTCATGTTAATTGATCTGAGACTTCTATTATATGAAATTTCTTTCTATGTGAATACTTTTATTACTATTATTATTTTGAAGGTCATAGTTGCCATTGCAAGAATTAAAAATATTTCAAAATAAATCTTAACTAAAGAAAGGATATTTTACAATAATTTTACTAAATAGGGTAAATTATGAAATCTTAATTAAAAAATGGATATTTTTGAAAGATTTTCATAAATAGGACGAAATTATGCAAACTTTAATTACATTTTGAATCATTACACACAATTTTTTTTATTGTATCCAATTTTATAGGAAAAATTACTGGAAGATTTAAATCATTAATTCAAATTAGTTAGATAAATTGAATGTAATGCAATATATCTATAACAGGAGAAATGTTAATAATAATACATTTTTGAAATATAATTTAATATTCATTTATTATTAATTATTTTTTATTTAATAATATTTATTTATTATCTTGTAATTTTTAATAACTTTGAAAAAAAATAAAAACATGTTAAGATATTACTATTGTTAGTTAATTTTATAAATATAATTTATTTAAAAATTAATAATAATATTAAAATAAATTTAGACAAAATTATTAATCTACTTTAGAATTTGTATCTTTCATTTAAATTAATTTTATAATATACAAAATTTTAAATTTTTATTTGAGATACCGACACTAGCCTATTCATAGGTGCGACAGGTTAAAGTTTGAAGCTCGTTTTTATTTTTCCTCTATCATTATAATATATTTTTATTTTTATTTTTTCATTTTAATAATATATAATATTATAAATGATATATCATATAATAAGTAGAGTTGATCCAAGTTTATTTTAAAACTTAATTGAATTGGATAACTAAATGACCACATAAAATTTTAGGTCAGGAAGAGAAAAAGTTTAAACCCAATGCAACCATTTTCTTGGCTAACCCCACACTGACATACTGTTGAGGGACAAATTGTGAAACATCATTAAAAGTTTTTAAATTTGTACATACCAATCATGGAGGGGGAACACATGACAGAAATATTACTAAATTAGGAAAAAGTGTACTTACCTTCTCTCTCTTTTAATAATTAAACACTTGTTTCAAAAAATATTTATTTTGTGTTATTAATAAATTCACTCTTACAACTGCTGTTTTATTCAATAACTAACTTGTTGATTAAATTCAAAAATAATATTAACAAAGTTGCAGATAAATTTTTAAAATATAGAATAAAAGGACGCTTCCCCAAAAAAAAAAAATTTAAAAAATTAATTATTATTTATAAAAATTGAAAAAAAGAAAATTACATTAGTATCCAATTATATGTATACAATTAAACGTTGTAATTTCTGTAAAAAATTGTTTCAAAGGTATATCACTACTTATTATAAATGAACTACCATGTACTTTTGATAAAAATATATAAAATTAAATAATTCATTATACTTTTCTTAATTACATACATTATATGTTTTAAGCTCTTCACTATTTCTAATACAATTTTAATTTGAACGTGTAAGTTTGAATAGAAAATATTAGAAATATTATGTAAGGTCTTTTCAAATAAACTTATTTATGAATTAAAGTTTATTAAAAAGTAAAAAAATATGATGAGTCTCAAATCACTTATTTTTTATTAAAATCGTTAGATATTTTAATAACAAATACATATTTATCGATAATTCTGAAAATTTGTATATTATTATAAGATTTAAATATTAGATAGATTATTAAACTTTACCTTTTTATATATTTATTATTCAAGCTCATGTTTTGATTTAAATTAATGCAAAAACTTTCTTTACATCCTAATAGAAATTTCTAAAAATGATATTATTTTTAAGATTTCATATATTCTAAATTATGGTTATAAGGTCTCTAATTCTATTTAAACCTATCAACTCAAAAGCATAAGAAATGTTCCTTGGTTTAGTTATGATGTACAAATTGTTTTTCTATCCACTTATCACACATCGTTCAAATCTTATTTGCTATCCTATATGTCAAAAATTTCCAAATCTTACTTGCTACCCTATATGTCGAAAATAAATGATTAATGTTCTCATCATGTGTCTCACACATTACACACATCGTTTTACTCAACTATATTTCTCTCTTGACTAGATTATCTTTTCTAATTAGTTTATTTTGTAACAGTCTCTAATCACATAATTGAGTTGTGGGTAAAGCTTTAATTTTTCACAATTTATAATAAACTTCCTTATCCTCTGCCACAAACACATATCTTAACTTCTTTGTGCAAACTATACTGTGTACTCTAATTTTTCTCTTCCTTTCCAAATTCACTCATCCTTCTTGTTCCTTTGTATTTAACACCCTTGGACCAGCATCTCAAACTCCTAGACCATTGGTTTCTTCCACTCAAACCAATTCCTTATCCATGTCAATTCCATTCCCAAAGGTTTTCTTACTATTTTCTGCCCTCCTCTATCTTAGTCCCCTTTTAGTTTGAGTTAGAAAATACTCTAGTATATTTATCCCTATGTGGCATATCTCCCAACCTCATCCCAAAGTATAATTCATCTTCAATTTCCAAATTTATTATATACATTATTATTGAACCAATTTCTCCCTACTCCCTTCGCACACATTGTTCTAAGATCCTTCCACCACTTGGATTCATTTTTACTGTCCTTACTCCACGACCCATACATCAATATTAAGATGTCCCTTCACAAACCTCTTTCTTCATTCCCTAATCTCCATTTTCATTTGCCTAAAAAGTCATATTAAAAATTCTTGATTCCTAAACCCTTTGTTCTTTACTTTTACATAAGGTTTCCCACTTCACCTAGACCATCTTTCTCCCCTCGTACCAAAGGAAATCTCTTTGTATCTTAATGACATCTTTCCTCACATCGTGTGACATTTTAAAAAATTGATAAGAAAAATAAAAGGCATTGTAGATAGAACCAATTTTATTAGACTCACTCTATCAGCTAGAGATATTTGCCTTCCTTTCCACCTAAATAGTATCTTTCTAATTTTTTCTATCATGCCTTTCCAAAACACTTTTCTCCTATGATTTTTGCATATAGATTTTCCTAGGTATGTAAATGATACTATCATTGTTCTATAATTTAGTATAATTGAATACATATTTAATGTCAAAGAATCCACTCCAATACCACCTATGCTACTTTTAAAAAGATTAGTCTTTAAACCCGAAGCTTGTTCAAAACACCTCAGAATTCTCTTGATGACCATTATATTTTGGTTCTTAGCTTTACAAACAAACATAGTATCATCTATATTTTATAGCATACTAACACTTATATCATTCTGACCCACTTTTGTTCCCTCTAAGAGGCCTTTATATTTAGCTTGCCCAACAGTTTCTGATAACCCTTCTGTTACAATAAGAAAGAAATATAGGACCAATGGGTCTCATTGTCTTAATCCTTCCTCACGCTTGAATTTCTTGGTGGGACTACCATTATCTAGCATAGACATCGTGGCTGACCTAAACAACTCATAGTTCATCTAATCTAAATACATCTGATCCATTTAGAACAAAAACCTAATTTTCCATCATATATTCCAAGTATCCCCAATTTACCGAATCGTATGCTTTCTCAAACTCTACCTTCACAATTATGCATTCATCCTTCTTTCTCTGAACCTCATCCAACACTTGATTAGCAACCACCATAATATCCAACAAACCTATGTTTTCTAAAAGAGTAGATTGCTTTATGTCGATGAACTTGTATAACACTTTTTTCGATCTTTTTGACAAAATTTTAGAAACAATTTTGTGAACACTTCCTACCTAAAAGAAATTGCACCGTACTCATTTAACTCCTAGGGAGTTTCTATTTTAGGTATTAGACTTATGAAAGAAACATTGGTTCCCTTAAGTTATCATCCATATGTATGAAAATTATTAACTACTTTCACAACATCGTTCTTCACTATATCCCATGTTTTATAAAATTAATATTAAAGTTATTTGGTCCTTTCGCTTCCTCACACACCCACACAGTCTCTTTAACCTTTACTTCTGTTATTCTCCTAATAAACCCTTCACTATTAGCCTCTATAATTTTTTAGAACTCAATATTATCCAACCTAACAGTGACTTCTTGCCCAAGCCTTTTCTTAAACTGACCCTTAATCTTCTCCTTAGCTCTAGTTGGTTCCTCACACCAATCATTATCTATGTCTAGACCCTTGTCTTCATCTATTTTATTAAGATCTCTTATCATTGCCAATATCCTATCATTACAACTGTTTAAATCTTAAAAAACCTCCTTATTGCATATTTTTAGGTCATGTTTAAGTTTTTTCATATTTTCATTCAGGCTTCAATTTCATTCTCGGTAAACGAGTAAGTCTCCCACAACTTCTTCAAATTTTCCTAAATTCGTAATTTGTAGCCTATACGTCTAGACTACTGGATGGTTTTGGTCCCCAATCCCCATAATTATACTGAAGAATCAAGACATAATGGTCATATACACAACTATCTAGAACATGTTTATTTTTCGGCCAAACCTCAACTACGATACTAGTATTCTATAAATTCTACTGTTCAATGTCTCATTAACATTGTACCATATATATCTCCTCTCTATCATTGATATGTCTACTAGACCCATCTCTTATACGAAATTATTGAACTCTATAATCTCGTTGTTCCCTTTACCTCTGACTCAATCTTCTCCTCTCTTCTAGTCTTCTTATAGCATTAAAATCACTTACCACTTATCATTTTCCCTCTTATGTTTGATTAATTCCCCCACGAAATTAACTTTTCATTAAGATTACAGGTAGAGTATACATTAACTATAGTCACTACCTCTTTTTTGTGTCTACACTCTTCTTTGAAAATAACAAAACCTTTATGGCTTTTACTTTGCTTTACATGAAACATATTTATATTTCAGATTGTTAGAACACCTCTCAGCCTATTTTTCCCCACTATATGCTTCCATTCCACATTATTGTTTTCCATATATCATAACATTCATGTAATATATCTTATGTGTTTTAATCTCTTGAATACAAATCACATTATTATTTTAATCTCCCGAGTATAACTCTGTTGGAGCCACTCCTTTCTCTCCTCTATGACTTCGATCTCTACTTGTCTCCAAACATCCCCAAGACCTTTGTTCTTGGTTTCCCTCTTCAGTGCTCAAGCATATGTTAGGTTGTTGGACTTCCTACTCCGCACCTTTTCTTGATTAACATTTTTTGCTCTCCATTGGCTATTTTCCTTCTTTTGGATTCTAGAAGTTGTTTTATCTTTATCTTTCTCTTTTCAGTCACTTAGCGAGTTCAATGGATTGTCATACCTACGATATTTGGGTATATTGACGTGGAGCTTCATACTACCTATTTGTATATTATCTAGTTGTTTCTCTAAGACTTTCAAATTTTGAACTCCTTAATATCATACAAAATCAAATCTTTACCCACAATAATTCAACCTTTTGGATATGAAGACATCTTTTACCTTTCATGTCTCTAAATGATCTTTTGCATTTCATACCCGTTAGATAGAAGTGGAAGAACAAGAAAGAGCTTGTTGTAATCATAATCAAATAGCTTGATCAAGCAACATCTTATCTTATTTAATGTCTCCTACAAAATATATGAGTTTGAAACCTTAAAACAAAGAAAAGTATTTCTTTTACTTATGTGAAATGAAATAAAAAAAAATTTAAATTTCATTCTATTAAAAAAATGTGAATATTTATTTAAAAGTTAGAAGAGATAAGTTTGATTTAAAAAAAAATATAAGATTAAGAAGATATAAATACAATTTTCCCATAAAAATATTGGTGAAATAAGAATTTGACAATCTAGTAGAAGTTATAATGACCATAAATCATTCATAATATGCTATAATATTTCACTGGACTTTTTTTCCATTTTAGTGTATTTTTTAACATTAGTGTCCAAAATAGACAAAAAAAATTTGTTTACCAAAATGTTTTGTCAGGATTTCAAATTAATGAATTCTTCTACATGAGGCTGGTCAAATATAAGTGAGATATTGACAATTTCAATTAAAGACATTAATTAAAATCGTTTCTCTCTCTCCAATCATCTTTTAATTATATGACAGTATGTTTCTTAAAAATTAATAAAAAATTAAATTAGTAATAATAATTCCAGAAATAGAAACAATTTTAATTAATGTTTTTAATTGAAATCACTATCATTCACTTATATTTGACCAAAAATTATGCCTAGATAGACATATTCATTAATTTAAGATCCTATCTAACTTGCAGAATTTGTCTATTATTTTGGTAAATAATTTTATTTTTACCTATTTTAGACATTAATGTGAAAAAGTACACCAAAGTAAGAAAAAAAAACCTATTTGACTCTATTTTTATTTGCTGATGCGTAAAAGCCTATATAATACTATTTTTTAAATACGTAAAAACCTATATAATACTATTTTTTAAACGTTATTTCTTATTTATTTTTGAACTTTTATTTTAAAATATTATTATTATTGCAGTCAAAAGTTTCCAGAGATTCTAACCGCAACATTCAAAATGAATCTCGGGTCTATTTAGAGACACAAGAATTATGAGTATGATTCTTTTAGTTAATAAATATTTTTTTTTAAGAAAACATAGGCTTATCTATTTTGAGGTTATCCTATATCATTCATTTGACAAGTGGGATTAAAATTAAAATTAAAGGTCAAATCCTCTGATTGATCGTCATATAATCGAAGTAGTCCAAAAAAATTAAATTGATTAGGAAAGCAAGGTTGGATTAGTTCCAACTAAATATGAGCTCCTCAGATTCACCAGCAAAATATGCATCAATATTAAATTTTATTTAATGAAGGTTTTAGAGATAATTAATAGAAATAAAATCATTTCAATACAACTTTAAAACAATTAGAAATGAGTTATTTAGTAAGAATAAATTGAACAAAGATTAAAAACATGATTTAATATGGATCTTAGTGGAAGATCATAAAGTAATAATTATTATTTTAAAAACAAAGGAAAATGAAATGAAAAAAAAAAAAAAGTAATGCACAACTAGTTCTAAAATGATTCAAAAGTAATAGACGTCTTGATCAACACATTGACCCGAACAATAAGAGAAATGGAACAAATTTTTTAAACTAGTATAATTTTTATCTGAAATTCTTAAAATGGTGTATTTTTTTATTTATTTCAGAATATGGGTAGATCGTGCATATCATTATAAAGAAATGGTGACCCTATTTTACAATTTAATTTAAGATTAAATGAAACAGTAAAAACAGAACATGATATTAGTTTACTAGATGAAATCATGTAGCCAAAATTTCAATTAATGAGTTAATTAATATTGTGAGAATACTGTAGGATCTTAAGGTGGTTAATATTCTTTACCCATTCCTCTTCTATTTTGTTTTGCATGTATGATGTATTTCTAATGTGCAACTAAAATAAATACACAGTTACAAAATTGGTTTTATTTATTGATAAAAATGGTTGAAATTAAATTGAAACAAATGTGAAGTTAATTTGAAATTAAACAATAATGGTTGAGAGGATTATTGTTTAAATTAAAATAAAAAATGACATTAGTACCAGATTTATATATTGAACTAAATTAAAGGAAGTTTGATTTTGAAAAAAAAATTAAATTAAAATTTAGTAATAAAATATATTTAGCAAAATTAAGTTTAAGTTTAATATTTGAATTTAGTTACTAATATAAAAGTAATTTAAAATAAAATTAAGATTTAGCAATAAATTTAGAATGAAAAATTTTAAAATATTATATAATTGTTTAAATAAATTTATTGTTAGCTTTTAAATTATATCTATTACTAAGTAAATCTATTTCTATATTAACAACTATAAGTTCATAACATGTAACTTTTCTTCTCAGTAACCACTCTTCTATTCAAATTAAATTTACATTTATTTTAGTTGTATAATTTCATAACATGTAACTTTTCTTCTCAGTAATCACACGTGCCAAACAAAACAAAAGAGGAATGGATGGAGAATATTAACCACACTAAAATGGTACAATATTCTTACTATATTAATTAACCCATTAATTAAAATATTAGTTGTACAATTAATTTCATCTAGTAAATTAAGATCGTGTACTTTTTTCACAATTTCATTTAATCTTATATTAAATAGAGAAATAGGGCCATGATTTCTTTACAATGATATAGTGTCTCCTATGCACGGTTTACCCATTTTCAAAAATAAATAAATAAATGCAGCATTTTAGGAATTTAAAAAAAAAATAAATAAATACATCAGTTTGGAAAATTTCCGAAGATTGGTGAGGAATAGGTAACGTCAAAGGATGAGGTAATAAAATATTAGAATGAAAAACAATAATATTTTTTAAAACATTTTGTACTTTTAAGAGGTGAAACATTAAATGTTTTTTAACAATAAGTAAACAACGATCTACTTGAAATTTACATAAATAAGTTTGACAAAAAGCGAAAAAGAAAATAAGTTTAACTTAATTACTTAGAAATTGAAATCTTGTTACTTAGCACATTTTTTTTTATAAAAGCTGTCGAAATTATTTAAGAATCCAAACCACACCACTTACAATTTATGTATGTTGAGTTTGAAATAAATTTTAGATAATTAGATAATCGAATGATTTAAAAAAAAAAAAAAAAACTACATCGCTTCTTAGTTTATTCAGGTTAAACATGAATAATTTAAGAATCGAGATCATATAACTTGTAATCTTTAACTGGATATACGATAATGATTTAAAGATCGACACTAGATCTTATGACCTTAAACTATACATTGGAAAATTTCAATAATGAAGACTATACCACTTATAATCAATAATTATATTTGATTAATTTATTAATAAAGTTGGTGAAATAATTTTAATATATTACATCTTACAATATTTAATGGATATATAAAATTATGAATAGACTGTATCAATGTGGACATCTTTGACAACAGTTATTTGTAGAACTATTGTTGTATATGGGATTGCTACATGTGGCATATGCTACGTATGTCGCTTTACACTCACATTTATTTATAATTTAAAGAGGGTCTAAATTATCAACCTGTCTAGTATTTAAAGGAAATGAAATGTCGTTATACTATTAAAGTATGCTTATTTAATGAGTTAATGGTTGATGTCTATATCCGTGTGGTATCTAGCTATTAAAAAGGAATATGCCAGACTTTAAAATTTTAAAATATCAGTTATTTTCTAAAGAAACAGAAAGAAGACAATAGTAGGATGAAAAACTTTACAGAAAAATGTAATTTATTTATGTGCTCTAAATTAACTAGGTAAAATAAAATAAATTTGTAGCCGCTACAGAATGAAACCCATTGGAAAACTAGCTAGCATTGCAAAGTGACTCAAACAGCGAAGTTTGCTGAAAATGTAGGAGATTTTTGGAACCCAGGGCACACAAATTTGGAACACGAAGGAGGCGAAAAGGCAAAACAGGCCCAGTCAAACACTATCACGTCTATTTTAATAAATTTGGAGGAATCAAGAGAGAAGCCAATCAACGACGTCGTTTTGCATCTGCAGATCTGTCTCGCCCAATTTGTTGCCGTCGCTTTCCCAATCATCGTCCTCCCACAGCCAAGTGAGCAATTTATCTTTCTGATCGAGTTGGGACTCAGAAACGTTGTTGAACTCTATGACGCTCTCCCAATCCCAGTTTTGATCCAAGCCCAGGGCCATGGAAGAGCATGAATAGTCATTGACGCTACTATCGCACGACGACGTTTTGTTGGGACACGCATCACCAACACCCACCACTTCTACTTCTACGTCATTGCTCTCTCTCTCCTCACTTATGTCCCAAACCCCACATGTTTCCGCCAAGAAACTTTCCAACATGTCACTAATACCCAACGCCCCACTTCCCTCATCAATGCCCTCAAATTCACACAGTCCTAAGATGTCCCCATCACCACTTTTCTCCTTCTCGCACTTTTCATCTTCCTCCGCCGCCTTCCACTCCCCAACGCCGTTCCTCAAACCCTCGCTCTCCACCGACGGACAAGGTGGGTTCGCCACTGTGCTGTCAGTACTATTCCGTTGAGGGAAACTCTCTTTGGGTCTGTCGGCATTTTGGGTGTAGCTTTTATTCTTCTTCATTGCCCAACGGCTTGTTCTGCCACCTTTTCGCTTCGGAGGAACACACACCATTTTAGGTGTATCCATGGCACCTGTACCTGCACCTGCACCTTGTTGGTTCTCCATCTTTGGAAAACTGTAAATTTTCCTGCTCAGGTGAGAATTCCAATAGTTTTTAATCTCGTTGTCTGTTCTTCCTGGCAAATGACTTGCTATCAATGACCACCTATAACCACCACAACAAAATATTTATAATAATCACTTTCTTTCCATAATTACTTCACGCAATTACTAATATATTTTCTTCAGAGCACAATTAATCTTATGTTAAGTTAAATATTTCACCTAGTCATTTTATGCTTATTTGTAAATAACAAAATGTTTTATTCTGGAGCCTTCCCTCAACTGAACCAACCATAAAAGATATTATTGTCACTCCGAACATAAAGATTAATAATTTGCCCTCTTAGCTTTTAATGCCGGCTACTGTATAATATACTAAAATAATTTTAAATTACTGAAGATATTTTGTAAGGGACAGCTTCCCGTATGATAATGATGATAATTATAGAAAAATAAATAAAAAATAGTATTTATTTTAAGTGTATAATTAGAAAAAATATCCCATTCTAGACCAGTTAAACACCTCACTGTTACATTATTTATCTTACCCTATGTTATCTATTCCCCCATATCTCCATTTTATTTACTTTATAAAAATGTTTTAAGAGTGCGTGGACAAGTTGTTTCTGGGAGGGTTGAAAGGGAATGTCAAAAAGGCCCTAGCTGTCGTATTAAACATATCACCAATAATGTAAATCGTTCAGAGATTTTTATGTGCTGTCAGTACCGAATGTGTCTTATATTTTGATAATTTCACAATTTTATTATTTATATAATTATTATGTTTCAAAAATTTATTTATAATAATAATATAATTATTTTATTATTATCTAGTGTAATATTTTATTATTAAAAAATATTATTAAAAAAATGTGATTATGAGAATATTATTTTGCTATGCTAAATTTGTCTTATTTATACAACTATATATTTATCGTTTTATGTAGGTGGAGTATTTCACAGCAAGTTCGTTTGTCCACTCAACCTAAAAATAGTTTGTGTGTGCTCCATGTTGGATAGCAGAAACGAAAGGGAGGGTAAATATATCGAAGTCTCCAAATGCTCCTTCAACAATAGAGGAATAATGTTAAATAATATAAACAGTGTACTGATTAAAATAAAAAATATAATGAAAAATTTTATTGAGAAATAGAAAGAAAAATTATAATAAAAATAAAATTTGTCCTTGTAAATATTTTGAATTGTATTATTAAAGTGATAACTTAAATATCGTAAATAATGAAAAGGTTTTATGAAATAGTGTGATATTAAAATATCTAAAAATAATGGAAATAAATAGAAAAAAAATCCTATAAGGAGAGAAAAAAGTAAATGAAAAAAAAAATAATGAAACCTACCTTATGCAAAAATAATAATAAGAAGAAAACCATTTTACGAGTAAGAAGGAAAAAAAATACGATAAACTAATGTTTTTGGATAATACTACTTAAAGTAATATCTAAAAAAATTACAGACTACTAAATAAGCTTATTTGTCAAATATTTCAATAAAATTAAACAAACATTTTACTTAATTAGAAATTAAAAGTACTTGTCAATCATGCAACTGAAAAAAAGTTAAAGAACAGAAAGAATACATATACTATAGAGGTTCAAGAGTCAAAAGCCGAATACATGACTCAAAATGGCTTAACGTATTGTAATATATCCTTTGAAAACAACATTTAACACCCCCCAGACGTTAACCTTTTGTGTTAATTGATATCAAACTTTTTTCTATCTATAAATAAGCACAACAAATTTTATTTTTGTTCTAATTAATTTTTAAAATTTGTTTGTTTTTAAATATTTAGAATTTTATTTTATTATAATTATTTCTTGAGCTTATTATCTTTTTATGAATTTTTTTTTCTCTAATTGAGTTAAATAATTTTCATTAAATTACTATTATTATTACTACTACGAGTATTATAATTATTAATATTTAACTCAAATTTTTAGGAAAAAAATTATTTATAAAAAAATAGTAAGTTTTAGAAAATAATTATAATAAAACTAAAGTTTTAGGTGTTTATTTGAAAAAAAATAAATTACGATCAGTAGGAATACAATTAAAGTTTAAGCTGTTTAATTGTCGATCAGATAAAATTTAAACAACAATTAAGATAAAATAAAATTTTAGAATACATATTTATAAAAAAAATAAAGTTGAGAGGGGTTAAAAGTTTTCTTCCCTACTAGTAATAAGAATATACAAAACCGAAGATTATACGTAAATGCTTAAATACTAATATGTAAATTATTTTTGTTAAAGAAAATACTAATTTTGTTCTTACAATTCTTTATATGCTCGTTTATTTTGTGTTATAAACATCTAACAAAACATTGTCCTTTGTACTCTGCCAACGTTTTGTCTTTAATTTCGACTCAACAGTAACGACGTAAGGTGATTTAGCCCACGTTTTTCTTTTACACACCTAACATAGAAATGAGTGTACGACAAGAAGAAATTAATTTCCTCACTTTTTTTCTTTCTACATTATATACTATACGGTTACGATGTATACATGCTAAACAAAAGTCTGATTTGCAGATATTATAATAATATATACTTAATTTTTATTTAATTTTTCTTTTTTATCATATTATATTACTATTATATCAATCCGTCACATTTAAATGCAGATGACTTTCTGGAAGAACTTTCTGTTTTTTTTTAAGGCAAAAAAAGTAAAAAGTAAGAAATTAAAAAAAATCAGTTGAGAAGAACCAAATTCTCAACTGCTACACTAAACAGATGTATTTGAGGAAATAATGTTCGACTGAGTTTATTCGAAGAATCTTTTTAAAAGTAGTGTTATTTAGAAAAAAAACAAAAAAACAAAAAACTTCAAATGATGGTTGAAATGAAAGAGGTTTCTCTCATTCTTCACAATGACAAATAAGGACATAATCTGCAGCGTACTCGACCGGTCACTTCTTTTTCAATCTATTTTTCGGGTTACAAAGTAGTTATATATTTAAGAAAGTACTGTACACCTATAATTTCTAACCGCATTCTCGTAATATAATTTTTAGAATATCATTTTATCCTTTATAAATATAACTTATTTATTTTAAAAATATTTTGAAACAAATTTTTTAGAATAAAGTTTTCAAAACATATAATATATTTTTTGAAACAAATTTTCCAGAAACATATGATATGTTTTTCAAAATGAACTTCCATAAATTAAGACATAAATAAGTTCTGGAATAGAATTTTTAGATTTCTTGAATAAATATTTCGAAAACATATATGTTACTCTTCAATATTTTTTCTGGTAAATCTAATGTTTTACTCTCTCTCTCTTCTTAAAAAATTAAATGAAGAACAGAGGTACAACGGTAGTGTGGTACAATAAAGAAGGATATTTTAGTCTTTTAATGTTAGTATGGGATTGCAGGCACTAATAATTGGAATGCAGGATGAGAAAACCGAAATTAAATTGGAATGTCGTGTTGTGAAGTAAGGCTAATTTAAACAGTAAAAATTAATAATTAATTATGTTGAAACTCTCTGAAATACAACAATAAATGCTTCTTAAAAAAAAGTTGAGGCTTGATTAATTTATTTTATTATGTATAATATAGTGGGACTAACCTGTTACCCAAAGAAGAGTGCAACTTGAAGATGGTGTTTTCCTCTTCAGCAGAAATGTTCCCTCTTTTAAGGTCAGCTCTCAAATAGTTAATCCATCTCAGTCTGCAACTCTTCCCACACCTCAATAATCCTTCAAAAATTTGATAATGCAAGTCAGAAAAAACCAATTGATGTATAACACAAGTTTCTACTTCTTCAACAATGAACCCACAGTCACAAAATTTGTAGAATTGGAAGTACAAACTTAAGTCAAAACCCAAGAAAGGTAATTAACTTAGCTAATAACAATTAATAGTACACCTGCATTCTTAGGCAGTGATCTCCAAGAACCTTCTCCATTGGCCTGAATGTATTTTGCCAAGATCTCATCTTCCTCTGCTGTCCACCTGCCCTTCTTCAACCCCACTTTCTCACAACAAGGAGCTCTTCCCATGTCTGAGGTTTAAGAAAAACTAGAGCACTAGAGAGTGAAGAATGCGGTGGAGAAGGAGAAGTGCATGATGTGCAGTGTGTTTTGTCCTTTACAAGTTGCGAAACGAGACACTCGTGCTTATAGTTTTTAGCGAGCTGAAGTGTAAAAAGGGTGAAAGGAGTGTAAATGAATTTATAGAACTGGAAAAGCGGTGCAGAGAGGTGGGACTAGTGATGGAGACATATCTGTGGTGGCAGATTGTGCCACGTTGGCTGTGTGTGAATGCTACAGTCGTGGCTCAACCACCGTCGACAACCTCGTGACGGGGCTTCCATCCCCCACGTTGTTGCTATACTGTTACCACTTGGAACTTCCTCGATTACACTTGGAACATCCTCATTCCTCTAACACCGATCTTCTTCTATTAATTTACAATTACAATATATTTATGACTTCTTTTCTATTCCCCACTCCTCTATTTGTTATAAAATCATTATTATTGTTGGAGATGACAAGTATCATCAAATCAATATAAATGGAGTTTACACTTTATCTTATAATTTATGAAAGATAAATTCACATAACAACATCATATTAAAATCATTCAAAAGTCATTATTTTACTGGAATTATTGTGTCACCCTATCAGACTTCTCTATCAATGGGGCTAATCCGTAATCCTATTTACGAATAATTATATTACTAAGGATGCACAAGTACAAATGATCTCATTTATTTGAACCGTATGAACCAACTTTATACGAAGAAATATGTTAAGTCTCATAATTAGATATGATAGGAAGGTTGGACTTTAGTGCAAAGTGGCTAATTAGGTGGATAAAGGGTGTTTAGAATCAGCGACTGAGTTTGTGCTTGTGAACGGAAGCCTAATAGTTGAGTTTCAATCTCAAAGGGATCTTAGGCAAGGGGATCTGCTTGTTCCTTTTCTATTCTTGATTGTCGTAGAAGGACTTGTCCTTTTTCTATTCTTGATTGTCGTAGAAGGGCTGAGAGGTGCAGTGAGGGAAGCATAAAGAAAAGATTATCCAAGGAGGTTAAAATCGGTAGGAATGAGGTTATAGTTAACATGTTACAATATGTTGATGATATTGTTTTTTTTTTTTTTCTGTAAAGACCAAGTTCATAATATTGTTACTACTAAGAGCCTATTGAGATGTTTCGAGACTGTTTCATGGCTTAAAGTTAATTTGCACAAAAGCTCCTTAGGAGGGATTGGGGTGGAGTCGACCAACCTGCAAAGGTATGCGGCCATGCTGAATTGCAAAATAATGGAAATACCGTTTAAGTATTTTGGGGTGTCTATAGGTGGCAGTCACAATAGGGTCACATTTTGAAGAGGTTTGTTAGACTGGGTTAGGAAAAAAACTGTCCAAGTGGGAGGGAAAGACAATTTCCCTGATAAGAAGAGTCACATTGATTAAAGTGGTTATTTCATCTATGTCATTGTATTTGTTATCACTAGTTAAAATACCTAGAGCTTTATACAACACCTTTAATCAAATCCAACGACAGTTTTTATAGGGTGGGGTCATGATAGCAAGAAAATAGCATGGTGCAAAAGTAGGGAAAGTGGAGGTCTAGGTATTAAGGATATTGAAACCTTCAATTTAACACTTCTAAGCAAGTGGAAGTGGAGGATGAGGTTAGATGAAAAGGGACTATGGAAGGACACCTTAGTCTCTATGTATGGGTCTTGGAGAACTTTAAATAATGACAACAATAATACAAGAGTCTAGATAGTGGAAAGATTTAAGAACTGTTACCAAAAGAAAGGGTGGCAGAAGAAGTTGGTTTAATCAAAATAACAGTTGGAGACTAGGTAAAGGTAATAAAATTTTGTTTTGGGAGGACTGCTTGGTGGGGGAAAGATCACTTATGGAGAGTTACCCTCGAGGGGGAGTGTACGAATGTGGAAGAAGGACTCTCATTTGAGGGAGAGATTATGAAGAATCCAAGTGTGAGTGTAAATCTCACATTGAGTAGAAATGATAAAGTTGAGCAACATATAAGAAAGAAGACCCACAAATCCAATGCCTTAAGGTTTTGGGTTGAAGGTGGTGTAATTCTCTTGTGTGGGTTTGGCTTAGTTGCCATTCTTGTTTGTCTCCCCGGTGTTTTTCTCTCGATTTTTTCAGCAAATTTCTAACAAAAAATAGTTGTTTTTGGATCAGCTAGGGCAATGGAAGGATCACAAGTGGGAATGAAAGCTTAACTGGAGAAGGGGGTGGTTCGAATGGGAAAGAACTATAGCAGAGGAACAATTAGAAATTCTGCATCGGTGTAAGCCTAGTAAAGAGATACAAGATGTATGGTAGTGGAAAGGGAGGCAAGACAGACATTATACATGAAAGATGCATACAATTTGTTAGTCAATAGTAACTAAAGGGAAGGGGGTGAGGCTTCCCAAAAATTGTGGAAAGTCAAAAGTACTCCCATATCAGTGTTATGTGGTTGGAGAGTACTCCATGATAAGTTGCCTACAAGAGATATGTTGACCAGAATCGAAGTTCTTAGTGATAGTTCTAAATGTGTTTTTTGCAATGTCGTTGAAGAAAGTGTGAGTCATGTGTTCTTCACTTGTAATGTTTCTTCAAAAATATGGTCCATGTGTGATAAGTGGTTTGGTGTACAAAATGTGCACCATTTTAGGGTTGTAGAACACTTTCTGGTTTTAATGTTATTGAGGTGGGGGGTTGGGAAAGGTTTTTGTGTGGGGAGCTTAGTGTGGTTGATCTTAATTTCGCATATTTGGAAACATAGAAACAAAATTATTTTTAAGAATAGGAAATGTGACATTCAAGGAGTATTTGCTCTAGAACAAGTGAAATCCTGGACTGTTATTAAAGCTAAATTTAAGAAGGTTACATTTAGCTATTTAGATTGGTGTGTTAATCCTCAAATTTGATTTAAAATGTTGGGTGGAACAAGGTGCTAGGCATTTTGTATGTGGGGTAAGTGTGATAGAAGGATATTTACTTTTCAGAACCAATTCTTTGTATAGCTTGCAGAAACGTGTGTTTTTTGATGCAGGGCCACCCATAGGCTGTGAATTTTTCGTAAGAATGACAGTGAAAATTTGATTGTACTTAGCTATGAAGCTCTGACACGGCAGTTTATTGCCGCTTCCCCGTGTCTGACGCGCCGCAGACACAGACACGCGACGGAAGCGCGTACGACACGCAGTGTGTTGGGCCGGACTCGACTAGTAATCAAAAGCGTGAAAAGGACACATTGGTTGACTGGAGAAGCGGAAGAACACTGAGACGGATAAGAGGAAAGACAGGTGGAAGAAAAGAAAGAAACTAGATAGTCTGGAAGAAAAAGTAAAAAGAAGGAAGAAGGTGGAAAAATCTATGAAGAAGAAGAGAAAAACTCTATGTGAAGAAGAAAACAAAACGCTTTTAAAGAAGAGAAAAGAAAGAAGAAAACATCGCCACATACATAAAAAAACTAAACGAAAAAAAACCGTAAGCTCTTCTCGAAAAGAACTTTTTACAAAAGTTAAAGTATTTTAATTTTTAATTATTTATTTATAATTAAATAATATTATATTATAATATTAAAATAATATTATAATATAATATACGTTTACATTTTTTTATAATAATTCTTAATATAATAATTTATATAAATTATATTAATAATTATATTAAAAATATATTAAATTATATTTCTATAATTTTATCATATACTTTTTAAAATTATTATTATTTATTTAAA
>Ga0209700_104717_pt1 | contig 24142 bp, 9 predicted proteins | sample SiratroredBW_FD_187528 | JGI IMG/M metagenome (GOLD analysis project Ga0209700, IMG submission 187528) | Root nodule microbial communities of legume samples collected from California, USA - Siratro red BW (SPAdes) (version 2) | ecosystem: Host-associated > Plants > Roots > Nodule | place: USA...
ATATATATATATATATATATATATTTTTACATTTCGAAAAAGGAAAACTGCATGCATTTTCTCCGTCTCGTTATGCTATCAATATTGAAAGGGTTTTTGAATTTTCAGCTAATAACATCACATTATTCTCGCGAAGGAAAGGAATACCAGAATTGTTATTTTTCAGGGACGGTGTTTATCACCTAATTAATCACAAAGTTGGAGCAAGAATTTAAACCATAGAATTCCATAGAAGTAGTGAAAGTTAGCAAAGTAGTTTGAGAAAAATAGCAGAAGTTATCATTATAACAGTGGCCTCTAAAGGTTTTAAAAGAACAAAAATAAATTATAAAATGAAGGTTTTTTTTTTTAAATTCATAAAATAATATATTAAAATTATGATATTTTTTTAATATTTTAATACAAAATTATCTATTAACATTATTATATATATTATATATATGTTTAAAAATAATTTATTTTTTATATAATTAAGAATGTTAATTAATTTATTATCTTCTTTAAAATATTTAATTTTAAAAAGAATTATGAATTATTAAGATTTAATAAATATCATGTTTTAAATATGAAATAGATAAATTTTTCTATATTGTAAAAAGGATGGTAGAATTAATACAAGAAAAAAAGTGATTTAGAGACTAATATTTATCTACTAAATAAAATTGTTACTAATTGTGACTAAAATAGTTACTAAATTAGATTTTGGTGGTTAAATAACTACAAAATATAAGTAATAATTGAATTTAGTGACTAATTAAGTCAAGTTAATTAGTATTTATCATTAATTACTAAGGTGGTTTTAATGATCTATCATTAGATTTTAAATGAGTCTCTGACTTGATTAGATAGCAATTTAAAATAGAATATATTGGTATAAGTCATTAAGATATTAGAATCTTGGTAGCTGATTTTAGATACAAATTATCTTGACTTAATTGATCATTAAATTCAATCATTACTTATATTTTATTTTGTAGTTATTTAGCAATCAAATTTTGGTTTGATTTTATTTTGGTCACGATTATCAATAATTTTATTTGATAGCTAAAATTTGGTCTCTAACTAACTTGATTCCTGTATATAGTATAGTTTGCATTTTTCTTTTTTAACAAAGGCATATCTAAATTTATGTAGTATTTTATTAGCCCAACCGCAATTCATTAGTATTGGATTCGGAGACTAAGTTAAGAATCAATTAACTAAAAAATCTAATCAATAAAATTAATATACAAGAATAAATTGAATGAGTGTTCTAGAAAGTAAAGTAACCATATATTAAAATAGTTCGGCATAGTATTGATACCTGCACAACGAATGCATAGATACTATTTCATGGTCACATACTTTATTTTTAATAATATCTATTTCGTGTCATCAATAAGCATTCAAATCCTTCTAAGTATTTTCTTTTCTAGTTTTTTTATGAGAGCAACAAAATACAAATAGGACCAACCAGTTTTTTGCCAGCCTATGTTGTTATTACTCATGACATGACACCTTATCATACATAATTTAAAGAAGAAAAGAACAACAAAGGTATTAAAGGATCTTTTCTTTTTTTCTTCTTATTATAGCTTTTGGAAGTTCCTGTTCTTTTGAATATTTTATTTTATATATTAACTAATATATAGGGTTTAATTAATCTCATGGTTTTGTCTTTTGTTTTATTTTCAAATTTTAAATTTAATTTCTCATTTTGCAAATTGTGTTTATATTTTAATTAAATTATTTATTAAAATTTTAGTTTATTTTATATTTAACTAAATAAAAATAGTTATGTATCTTTTCATTAGTGGACCTGTGCTCAATAATGAACTGTGCAGGAAACCTAAAGAGTTTCAATATTGACTTTTTCTCTTCGAATATTTTAATGTTCAATCCCAAAAGATGGGGCAGTAAGAATAAATTATTTGAAGATAACTTAAGAGAGATGGTGAAACAGAAAAGTGTTAGTTAAAATGAATAATGTGGTGCAAATATAAAAAATATTTGTTATTATATGCTTTGTCTCTCTAAATTATTTGCGCTTGAGATGTGAAGTATTTAAATGGACTACAGCGAGGCAAGGGTGTCATTTTGTGGATTATAATAATCTAGATATGTTCTAGAAGTCTTTGATACAATTTTTAATTTGTTTCGAAAATCTGAATTTATGGTATTTTTTAATTGCTAGAAAAATAACATGTGATTGGCTGATCTTTGGTTAATCATACAGTATGTTATTAAGCTAAAAGTGGCAATAAAATATAGATATAAATTTAAACATTTGTTCATAATGGGTAGAATTAAACACCTAAAAATAAGGAAAACATAAATAGATGACTAAACCGCAAGTATTTGCAAAGAGAAGGAAATTCAAAGAGATTGGACCACCTACAGAAAGTCAAAATGTGTGTTAAATGTCAAATTAAGCAATGATCAAGACTAAATCAATGTAATAAATAATTTGTTTTCTTACATCTTCTCCTATATTATAGCGTCATTCAGTTCAAATTTTGTTTTATTTTCCCTTAACTATTCAAGATGGTCGTTCCACGCACCTTTCTATAGAATGTGTGAAACTGCATACTATACATACTATTATTATACTATTAGAGGTAGGGTGTAAGAAGGAGTGAGAAACGTATATACAAGCAGACCTTCACAGATGTTAACATTGCTAGGATGCATTTTGGCATCAATTTGAAACCCTAAGATTTGATATGGAACATGGCAGTACAACATTGAGCTAGTGTATGTGAATCCAAAATAGTTCAAGACTTCTTATGTTTATAGTATAAAGAAAAATTTGAAAATCTTGACTAAAAAAAAGGAGAGTCATATAATGTTGAAACTCTTTTTATGTCACATTTTATGACATGTAGAGTTATTCAAACATGTCATTACCAAGAGATGTTATGGAGACATGTCAAATATACAATAGGAAAGCTTGAATTATGTATTTAAAGTTTTATTTTATATGCATTTAATATACATATATAGATGAAATTTGATATTTGACAAGTGTAATATCAAACAGTTTTCTAAAGAATTATTTTTAATGAAAAATTATCAAAGACAATTTTAAATTAACAAATGAATTATTTATAATATCTTTTAAGTTTGTTTTCACAAATTTCTTCTTAAATTAATTATACTATGTCAGAATGTGAGTTCCTTTCACATTAACTCATACTTGAATGTTTAAGAGTATTTCTTTCAATTGCGAGCTCCTTTCACAATGATATATTGTTAAGAAGAAGTCTTTCTAATCATAAGTATTCCAATAATAAGTCTTTATAATCATAAGTATTCCAATAATAACCCTTACTTGCATTATCGTTTATCACAATGGGATACACTCTTCTGGAACTTTTGTAAAGAAAACTTTCTGTACAAGACTCATTCTATATTGTATTTCATTCAAGTCAATTCCAAAAAAAATTTATTAACTCTTATATCACAGTTGAGTTCTTTTACTAAGAGATTTTATACTAATTAATCATGAATCAACTCATATTAAAGATTATAATATTACTACTAATTTAAAACTTTAAAATAAAATAACGAGTTTATGAATCTTCTTATTTATTCAACTTTTTTTTATTTCTAGTCAATTCTAACTCCTATAAGTAATGCATCAAATTAATGTTCAGTTACATAGTTTAGAATTGTTTTTTACCATTACTAAAACACTATTTTCTTCTAATGGATTGTGTATTTTTAGTAATAAGTTTTCATAACCCTTTGTCTTGTTATTAAGCGTGTTTTTCATTACAAAATGCAGAAAATGTTCATAAATATAATTCAATCCTTTCCTGTGTATGCGTCTTAGACATTGGTTATTGCATTGGTAGTCATTGGTTCCTAGTATTGCTATGTTAAGGTTTAAGTTTCAGTTCTTAAAAAAATAATTTTAGAATATAAACACTTTTCCAGGTACTAATAAAACTCACATTTTTTTTAAATATGTACGATAATTCCTAAACGAATCAATCTCCCACAGAGAATAAATCATTAGTTTATTTTTTTTAAATCTCATTTTATTTGACTTATCTCTTTGATTAGTTGGTTTAACCAATCATAGTAAAACGAAATAGACTGCAATTATATCACGAGCCACAGATTAAGTAGGTGCAGGCTAAGGGTGGCAATTTTAAACCCTTTTATTAGGCGGGGCTTCAAGTAGATTAGTAAATTAGGTTGCTGTCTTATCATAATTAAGAAGCACGGACTAAATTAATTTAGAATAACTTGTGAAGTAAGGTGTTACGTAATATAGGTCTATTTAATAAAATATTACAGAAAACCATCAATAAATTCAACGATAGAAGGGATTTTCATTTTTGCTGTGTATTAAAGCGGTCTTTTGATGGAGACTCAAAGTATTTCCATTCGGTGAAATATCATAACTTTTTTCAGTATTTTTTTATATGCATACACACTAGGGCAAGCATAACAGGTATAAATGAAAATATAGTGTCAGTTTTATGAATAATTTTACATAAATCGATATAAATATTTGAAGAAGAAAAACTTTGTAGAAGCGCAAGAAAAGAAGAAGGAATTGTGGGTTATGATGAAAGAAATATTTGAGCAAGTCCAATAATTTTATATTCTATATTTATAAGAGTTATGATGAAAGAAAACTCTAAATTTTAAACAATACTTGAAATGTGATAACTAAACAATGTTATTCAAACGAAAAAATGGGAACAGTGGTGCTTACCTCCGATTACGGACACTGTCGATGAGCACACTGTTGTTGTCGTCACTCCAGTGATTCAACTGCGCAAGAAACGCGCAAGAATTTAGATGAACTTATTTTTCAAATTGAGTTCAATTTTTAATATGATTAATATATACATATAAAATATTTTATTTAATATCAAAACTTTAAATCTATATTAGAAATTTTGTATAGAAATAAAGGTTAGCATTTTATACATGTTAGCATTATGTACCGCTACTAATACCTTATAAAATTTGTGAAAATAAAAGAAATTATATTATAAGAGTCAAATGAATATAAGTAGGTATATATTATCCAAAAGAATAAAATATTGATATTATTATGGAACAAAATGCATATAAGTAGTTATGGACATATTATAAATTTAAATATAGTTTTCAAAGAACAAGTACTTCTAAGTTAGAATTTTAAAAAAATATTATTTAATTTAAATATTGTGCCTTTTGTAATAATTATTTAATTATGTTACTTTTAGTTTACATCTTATAGATGTTTGTATTCTTTTTGTGGTATTTTTTATTTGGTATATTGTCAATGTATTAGTATATTAGGTTTAGGCATGTCTGAACTTTGATAAATTAAATTGTAAAGTTTTTGGGTGTTTATATTGTCAAATTATGTTAAATTTGTATATTCTATTAATCGATCTTAGTTTCCTTTTTTAAAATTTGAGTTCGATTTTCAATTTGACATATCTATGTTTTTTTTAATTGAAAAAGAAGAAAAAAAATAATGACAATTATTATATTAAATCTTGAATTGTTTGATTGAATATCTTAAAATATTAAACAATTTTCCATAATTTACATTATATTAAACAACCGCCCAGATGGTACTTTTTTACAAAATAATTTAAAAATTATTTTATAGATATTATCACGGTTGTTTAAATAATCATGATGATATTTTTCTGTTATTTTTCAATTTTAAATATTTATGTACCTTATTATTACTGTTCTCGCTTCAACATTAATTACGGTTCTTGTGCACAATTGCGGGCATTATTTTTAATTGCGATTCCCTCTTAACTGCGATGATATTCTGCCGTAGAATGTGTTTTTTTTTTCTACTAGTGAATTAATACAAGAACATGTTCTTTTCTATGGTTTCTTCATAAGTTATATGACTTGGACTGAGCATGGAGAATTTCTAAATATTTATGTTTTGTTTGATTAAGGGAATGGATTTGAGAAAGTGGATTTAAGTGGATTTTAGGGGATGTGAAAAATTGTGTTGTTTGGATGAACGGATGGATGATGAGAAAAGAAGAAAAAATTTATAAAAGTTTGTGAGTGATGCAATAGGTGTGATTGATAAAATAATTTTTAATAGATGAAATTATAGTTAATATTAATTTAAGATTAAATATAATTAATTTATTATATGTGATTGAAAATTATAATTATTTTAGTTGACGTCAATTATTTTAAAATTAAAATACAAAATTAAATTATTATTGTTAATAATAATATTATTTTATAAATTTATTTTAATTATTATTATAATTTTCATTTTATTGTTATTATTTTTAAATCATTTTACATTTTATTATTATAATTATTATTTGTAGTTTTTAATATTAATATCACTTATATTTTACTTTTATCATTATCTTATATTTATTATTATTTTATAATTTATTATTAATATTTTATAATTTTATTAAATTAATCATTATTTTTATTATTATATATAATTAATTATATTTATTTTATTATAATATAAATATATATATATATATATATATATATTATATTAATAAATTATTATATTAATTATATAAAAAAATATATTGAAAATCTTACCTTCCCCGCAAATCCTCCCCTTTCAGCGAAGAAAGAAGGTAAGCAATTTTTCTTCTCAATTTTCGTTTCTTATTAATTTTTTATTCCTTGCCACTTTCCATTCATTTCCTCACTTCCCAGCTTTCCGTCTGTTCAACCAAATACGTCCTTGATGTCTCAGTCTCAACATTCTAATGTACATTTCAAGGATCACTTCGAGGACATGATTCATGAGATAGGACAAGAAGCTTTCCAAAAAAACATGTTCAATATGTGAAGATAACATAAGTTGTATGAACTAAAACTTTCAAAAGAAGATACTTTACATTGGCTATCAAAAATTTCTGAAACATAATCATCTCTATTATAGATTAAAAAGATTCTCAATAGATGTTAAGAAGACAAAACTACACAACCATTCTTAATTGGAGAGTAAGTGTATGATCAAATATATTAAGTTGATGTAACATTTGAAAAAACTAAAAAAAAAAAAACATATTGTGAAAAATAGTTAGAAGAATTGATATTTCTTAAACTTTTATACTAGTCCGAATTAGATATTAGACATTAAATAAATATAATATATTAAAAAAAGAATATTTATAATAATATAAATGACATAGTCCAAATTAGATATTAGACATGTAATGTATGAAAAAAGGATGTATATAATAATATAACTGACGTATTGTTAAAGATAAAAGTAAAGATGAAAGATTATATAAATACCTGAAAGATACATTAAGATGAGTATTTTTTATGTAATATGCCTTTCTATCATTTCAAAATTTTCTTACATGTAAAGGACATATTCTTTTATTCTTTTATTGATTTTCATCATGTTGTAATATTTCTCTTTTAGATTAGTTCTGTGAAAACTCACATATACATTTATTACATCCATAACATCTACACTGAATATAATATTAATATAAATACTAATAAATAAACTATATAAAATGTCATTTCTAGTAACATTTATACATTATTCATGCAAATAAGTATATTTTATTAAAAGTGAAGCAATTATTTGCCAAATGTATGAGATTTTATATGTACAATGAAAGGAAATTTGGACAACAGAATTTATCCGTTAACTTATATTTTCTAATATTTTTGTTGTTTCTTTTAGTGCGAAAACAATTATCTTGATGCATGTTTTTTTTATTCAATATATGCTTCTAGAAAGTTAGTCATGCACGAAAAATAATTAAATGATAATCCACAGCTAGTTTGCGGTTATAATTCTGTTTCATATCAAACCTTGTTTCGTTTAGAGAAACATGATAAGAGGCTTTGAAACTTTCCCCATTGGAAGTCAAAACAAGACACTCTAACTCTTGTTGCTCGATCAAATAAGTATAGAAACATCATAGTTATTGCTTGCAATTATCAAATAATGACTCATAAAGGTCAAATTCATATTTTTAAAACCTTATAATTACGTAGCTTTGTGTCCTCATCTAACTAGCTAATTATATATGACAAGAAAAGGACTCCAACAAGTGGGGTTTGTGACAGGTTATTTAAAACCGAACTAATTCAAAAATAAAATTCGAAAATTAATCTAAAACGATAAAAGAATTTTAGAGTTCTTGGATCTGTTTTTTCTTCAATTAAATAGTTTAGTTCTTTTTTTAAATTACAAGTTAAGAACTAAATTGAAAGGTATTAAATTATCCATTATATTGAAATATAATATTATATGTTAGGAGTAATTTACTAACAATCATACCCGCCAAGTTGCTCTCCAATTGGGGTTGCAATTTTGCAAAGAGAAGCTACACATTAAATTTGAATTGTTGGTAGGTTATGACTTTTAGCTTCAGCCTTATCTTCTATGTATTAGGTGAATATAGGTTATTCAATAGATATGCCTATATGCTTATTGTTGATGGTTTTGTTCTTGTTTTGAGTTTATGTTTTTGCTGTTGTGTAGAGAGCTTAAATCTTTTGAGGGTTTGTACATTTTGCTTTCTTGTACATCAAGTTATATAATTAAGAATTTTGATCACTAATCAAGGATCCGGAAGAATATTAATTTTTGACAATTTCTATAGAATGGTTAAAAAAAGAAAGAAAATGATGATTATAAGAATAAAAACAAATCAGATTAATAAGTCAGATAAGATTGATCAATATAAATTAATGATTTAAATATAAGAATTAAAAGTTTTTCAGAAAAATTTAGAGAAGAATCCTCTCACAAAGCGTAAATTTTATCAAATTATAAGTCCAAAACTATTTACAAAAGTCAACAAAAATCTACTTATTTTATGAACCTAAGATTATTGAGTACATCTACTAATTTAGCCATCCATTCAGCATCTAATTATTCTAATAAAAAATAATGTCCAAATAATATTTCTTATTACAAAAACATAGAAACAAAAATGTCATTCATATTCTAACTGCTAGTGTTCTTCTCGGTCCTTTAACATATTAATATCAATGCATTTATCATACTATCTTTCTTGAAAATAATTTGACTTTTAATTTAGCCTTTTTGTAACCTATAAGCATAAGTGTTAAATAAAATCAAAATTAAAATAATCTAAAAGAAAATCTATCCAGATTGAGATTTTATTCTCATAAAGAAAAATCTTTTCACAAGCTTTGCAACTACCCAATCCAATAGAAATAATTGTCAATAAATATCATTCCAAAATCAATAATAGAAACACTAGATTTATTCCTCTTTTTTTTTTTCAGTCCACCCATAATTTCAAAATAAACGTTTATTCATAACTAAACTTTCATTATGATTTCCACTAACAAAAGAATCAATCAATAAACATTTAGGCATAACATTTTTAGCACACGTTTTCCACCATATAACTCATTCTTTTCATCATCAACAACACACATAAAAGAATGTTTATCATTATCATTGAATTTTATATGTTATATATGTGTTCATTTCAATGACATGCACACCAAAAATGCTATGCATACTAAAACCATCATATACAATTCACAAGTATTTTATTTTCTCCTGGTACACATAACTGAATCACAAATTGATCTTCTTTTATAGATACATACTTCATTTTTATGCTCTTAATATGAAAGATATGAGAATGATGATGAAAACAATGATGTGAAAAGAAAGATAAACATACTCAAGATTCAAATAAAGAAAGAAAAAAATCATAAGAACCCTCGTTACCGAAGAGAAAAAGGGAGGTGTAATAGTCTTGCTATAATAATTCCTGTCCACCCCGTTAAACATCATGGTAAGCATAGAATTTACAATTCTTTTTCCGTAAAATTTACATTTTTTTTTTCATAACATCGACTGGATTGAAGTTTATATGTTAAATTTTTTTAATGTACGTTACTCATAAAATATTATTATTTTTATAACATATGCTAGAGCCACGTTTTTATTGATTTTTTAGTCTGTAATTCAATTTTAAGGTCACAATTATTGTCCTAAGACCCACGCTAATTTATTTAAATTACTTGTTAGCTTCAGTTTAAAATGACTTTAGTCCACTCAAATTTTACTGTCCTATTGTTGACCCACTCTAATTTGTGACAACTATAACTTCCAATATTCTTATAATGCAAGTAAATTATTTTTAAGGGATACTGTATGTTGACCATTAAATGGGTTGATTGACCTCATTTTAACTCAAAGCATTGAATTGAATGACATTTTAAATAAATTAGGATTAACATTTTCACACGATCCTAATCTCCTAATGATCATAATACAATATTATTAATCATTCACATAATTAGATTAAGCTAAGCTATCAGAACACTACAAGAAAAAAAAAATTATTTAGAGACCAATTTTTAGCTACCAAATGAAATGATTGCTAATTGTGATCAAAATAGTCACCAAATTAAATTTTGGTTGCTAAATAACTACAAAATATGAATTTAGTGACCAATTAAGTCAAAATAATTAGTATCTAATTAAGTTAGAGACTAATTTAAAATCTAATGGTGTAGGTCACTAAAACCTTGGTAGCTAATGTTAGATACCAATTATCTTGACTTAATTGATCACTAAATCCAATAATTACTTCTATGTTGTAGTTATTTAACAACCAAAATCTAATTTGGTAACTATTTTGGTCATAATTAGCAACTATTTCATTTGATAGCTAAAAATTGGTCTCTAAATAATATTTTGTAGTGAGAAGCACGACAGAGGCAATTAAAACCACGTAAGAATGTGTTACTATTTTACCGAGTAAAAAAAGTTAAATATTAATCAATAAAAAAATTAATAGTAATATACTTTTAGAGTAAAATTATTTTAAAATTTTGTTATTAAAGAAAAATGTAAGAAATATTGATTTTTCTTTATAATTTAACTCTGATTTTATACGCAGATCATGCACATAAAATCACATAGAACATTATCTGTTTAGTTATCTTAACCACAAAAGTTAGCAAACAGCACGCACGCTAAACAAATATTATGGAACAGAATTTAGTCAATTGCATAGTCTGAAACATGAAGCCAAACCAGATGAGCATTTATTGAACTCAATGGTTTATCTCTATCATGTTATTTTCTTGTTCTGAGTATTTTTATTTTTTCTTGTTCGTGGTATTTTTGTTTTCGTGTTTCACAATGAACTGGCTTTGAAGTTGTTCACGAAGCTCGGTGAAGCTGTTTGTACGTGTTCCATTTGTGTAGAACATGGCCGAAGACATCATAGAATACTATGTCAATTTCAGTTTCAGAGATCTGAACAGACATAAATCCTTGGCCATCGTAGTAGAACTTCATTTCTTCTGGCTTCCACCAGTTCACAACTCCCCTCCACGCCTTAGACCCTCCACCGCTAGTAAAAAATTGTATTGCACTGAAATCATGTATATATATTTAGTATATGTAGTTAAATTAAAATTAAATTTAACTACACAATATGTGACTAGAAATTAACAAACCTGTCACTACTGCTTATGTGTTGTAGACAGTGATCGTGTCCATTTATGTAAAGATCAATGTTGTTTGCCTGAGAAACATAGACACATAACAGTTCGTTGAATACTATGTCTAAATATTTTTCGGTAATTGACATTTGATACCAATCATTTTGTAAGGAGAAAGAGTTACGTAGAAAATTTAAATTTTTTATAGTATTAGATAATTTAAAATAACTATTATAAAAGGAAACCAACTTATATATTTCATTTAAAATATAAAGACAGCAAATTACCTGGAGAATTGGGAGAAGCTGCTCTACAAGTTCATCTGTGTTACCATGTTGGCCGGCACTTCTAATTGTATGGTGACCCACCACAATTTTCCACTTTGCGTTTGATTCTTGTAAAGCCAAATCCACCTCCTATTTAGATTCAGTATACACTAATTAAACAATTAACAAGGAAATTGTAACAGTACAATGGTTCGTATGAGCTTTTGTTTCTAGGAATTTACAAATTTTTTATATATTATTTTTTTATAATTTTGCATATCAATTAATTACTATAAAAAAGATATTTGGTTGTTCTATTTCTTTTTCCAAGATTCTTTTCATTAAGAAAGGATGAGTGGTAAACCTCGAGGAGGTTGGAAATATATTTTTTGCGAGGCTGTATGCCTGTCCAATCATAAACATGGTCCCCAGGCTCTGTGAAGTATTTGTCCACAAACGGAGTGGTATCTACGAAGAAAAACTCTGCAACTTCTGAAACAAAGAATGCCACAAACCATGTTAATGTTCGTTTTATAGTTTAAAAATATTTTAAGCTTACTTATTTGATTCTAGTATGTGTTTCAACTTTACTACTATTTTACTTTTTGCTCTTAAAACAAAATTAACGTGTTTTACTTATTATATCTTTTTAAAATCAAAGGCTTTTATGTGCGGAAGCACATTAAGAATATAAAAAAAAAAAAAAAAAAACAAAAATTATGAGACAATTACCCTGTTACACCAAAATTAACTAATCTATCAGAGCATAAATGTTATCCTCCTCCAAAAAATATGCAAGATGTGAAATACGGATGAACATAAGATTAAGAAACAATAGTCTCATAAATGCAGACCCGTAAGAGTAAGCTGAAAATCACATTTTAACGAAAATAAACTCCCAACCCATTCTCCACAGCAATAATAATAATTAAAATTTGTATAACAAGAATTCTATCACACCCATATAAGTTTAAAAACCTAGTTTTTGTAGAGAGTGAGTTAGCTGGATAAAGGAATACCTTCTTGTATCATTAATAGTGGCACTCTTAGTAAATGGTAATCCAAGAAAGACATTAAATTGCAGAAAGATTTATTACTGTGGCAAAAGGTCTATCAGTCGTAATGACACAGGCAACCAATAAGAAAGTGAAAGGTGGTGTGTTCTGAAATAGTAGTCAATATATGTTACACTAGGTTAACGACATCATTTATTTTTGTAAAGTGAAAACCTAAAATATCTTGATTGTATTAAAAGTAGATTTTGGCAAAAGCAAAATGGGAGGTGTGGGACGGAAAGGTTTTATTTTGGAGGCTTTTTACCCATTTTTGTTTTTTTCTCATTTTGGTGTACTTTTTAATTTTAATTCTCAAAATGGGTAGAAAAAAATTATTTATTAAAATGCGTAAATTCTGTCAGCTAGATAGACATAATTTCAAACTAGTCAAAATAAAAGTGAGATGCTGACGATTTCAATTAATGATATTAATTAAAATCATTTCTCTCGGCAATAATTTTTTAATTATTTTATACTATGATTCTTAAGTTTAACAATTAAAAAAATAACTAATAATAATAATAATTAACAAACTATAACATGAATATTAAGAGATACAAATTTATTTTAAATTAAAATAAAATAACATAATGATAATAATAATAAAAATAATTTTAGTTAAATTCATATAAATTTAATTTAAATAATAATAATAAGAATAATTTCATACAAATTTAATTTTAAAATTATTTATTATTATTGAATTCACTTATTATTAATTATTATTATTATGTTATTTTATTTTAATTTAAAAATAATAATAATTATTATTAAATTCATATGAATTATTCTTATTCTTATTATTATCATTATCTTATTTTGTTTTAATTTAAAATAAATTTGTATGTCTTAATTTTTTTATTACAGCTTTGTTAATTATTATTATTAATTTTTTTGTTAATTGTTAAAGTAACAAACATAGTGCTAAATAATTAAAAAATTATTTGTTAATTATTATTATATAATGATTATTATTTTTTTATTAATTGTTAAACCGAACAATCATAATATCAAATAATTAAAAAAATGAATGGAGAGATAGAAATGATTTTAATTAATGTCATTAATTGAAATTACTAGCATGTCACTTTTATTTTGACCAGTTTGAAATTATGTCTGTCTAGCTAGCAGAATTTGCCCATTTTGGTAAATAATTTTTTTTCTACCTATTTTGAGAATTAAAATTGAAAAGTACACCAAAATAGGAAAAAAGCCTATTTAGGAAGATACTCCTCAATGCTAAATTATAAAATTATGAATATTCCCTTCATTTACTTTGGAATGTCGATCGGAGAATTCTAGAAAAGATATTTTATGACAACATGTGATTGTTAAGATAAAAAAGAGATTGGCTAGATTGAAGAGTAACAATTTATCATTTGCAGGAAGAGTATGTTTGATAAAAGTAGTCTTTTGTACGTTATTCTTATTTTTTATGTCGTGCTTTAAAATGTTAAAGAAAGTAGGTAAGAAGATAACGAGGTCATAATGAGATTTTTTGTTGGTTGAGACTACAAAGGTAAGAGGATAGCTATGATAAAGTGAGAATCAATTTGTAAATTGGTAAAAGAATGATGTTTAGGAATCAAAGATATTATGGCATCTAACACTGCTTGCTTGCTTTGTTATCCAAGTGAAAATGAAGGTTATTAAAAAAAATAATGGCTTGTTGATAAATATTTTACAGACTTGGCTTGTGGAGGAGTTTAGAGGTCATATTTGATAAGTCAAATGAGTCATGGTGATGAAGAGAGCTAAAGAAAGTTTATGGGAAAAGAGAAAGAAAAAAGTTATTTTTTAGAAATATATGATACAAGATATAAAATGGTGCAACGACTAAGTTTTGGAAAGATAAATGGATCAGGAAGATGCTGTAATGCATATATATATTGGACTTCTCAATAATTCCACTTTAAAAGAAGAAAAGATTTTTGTAAGCAATTCAAGCAATTTTACATACAAGTCATAATATAATAAAATAAAATAAAGTTTTAAATGAATATAAAAAATAAACAAATAATTAAACCAATTGAAATTATGTAAAAAAAAGTAAAATAAAAGAAGTTTCATTTGACCTGCATTGACGATAAAAGATCTGAGGCAAAGCCATCTCTTGTCATGATTTGTGAGAACAGGACTCAGCTGTGCCTCAACATTGCCCCTATAGTCGTGGTTGCCCAAAACTACAAGAATCAAAATATTAAACTAAAAAAGAAGACATTATCTCAATCAGATGAAATTTAGGTTTAAGAAATTGAAGTCTTACCACTGTACTATTGCTTGTGCAAGCTAGAAGAAGTGTAGATTTTGGTGAATGAGTCGTCAAAGGCTGGGTCATCTATGCCTGTCAAGCCATTGTCGTAAAAATTGTCTCCAGTGGAAATCACAAAATCGATGTCCAATTGCTGCCCAACAACTCCCATCTAGAAAAACAAAAATAAAAAAGAAAAAAAAAAACTAAAATTAATCTTTGTTTCCATAGTAATTATTGAACTAAGCAAGAAGAAACATGAGAAAATGACCATTATTTGCTCTTTTTCAGATAGACAATGACCTTGTGCCTCAGTATTTTCAAAAATACATAAAATACTTTCTATATTTGTGATTATTTATATTGTAGATTGTACATGTTACACGATCTTTAGTAAAAAAATTATAAAAATTATATTTTAGATTTTTCTGTTTAGATTGAATAATCCACAGTACCATTTTTGTATTTCAAATTGTCCAATCCGAATAGTTTTGAATGAAGAGAATAGTTTTGAACGAAGAAAGGTGTAGGAGTGTTTTTTATTTTATTTTTTTTAAGAGCAAAAATAATAATTTCACTTTTTGTATGGGGTGAGAAGAAAACCATGGAGGTGCAGGAAGAAACAGATCCAAACAATTCTTAAAATTTATTGCTTGGAAAGTTGGTCAAATTAGTTTAAAGCCCATCAAAGTCTAAGAATAATTGTTTAGAAAAAATATTTATACATGAGTTTAATAGGTATGGTCTACAAATTCATACCATCAATGAAATAGAAATTATTTTAATGTAAATTTTAAGATAATATAAGAATTAAAAAACTTAATTATATGTATATACATATATATACATATATATATACATATATATATATATATATGTCGATTTTTACTTTTGAAATTTTATTCAAAATATTTTAAATGAATTCTTATCATTTAACTAATTGCTTCGACGTATTTATAAGACAATTAATATAATTTATGTTAAACTTTTTTCTTAATATTTTATTATTTTAAATATACATTTAATTGTAATTAAATAATAAACTACTCATTAATCATTTTTTTATTCATTACATTTTAATTTCAAAATCATTTTTCATGTTTAACTAATACTGATAAATTCTCTTTTAATCTAAACTATTAAATTATTAACATAATTTATTATTTCAAAAAATAATTTGCGTTCCTTTTTATGTAAATTAAATTTTATTTGCCATACTTGACCGTTAAATACAAGATTATATTTTATTTGTTGATTAATATGTTGAGAGATTTACTACAATTATAAGGACTATAAAAAAAGGAGTAACGGTTTTCTATGTCTGGAAAGAGTAACGGTATATTGGTAAATATTTATCCATTGTAAATTAATAACCATAACTTATTCTAACAAAAATAATTAGTAAAAAACTGACAATTTCAAATGAAGTTGCAGCAACGTTTCATCCACCCAAAGCTCACTATATTTTGAAAAATGTTTCCATTTTCATTTCCTAGTTAAAATTATGTTAATATGTTTAGCAGCTATCCTTCCTAGTCATGGATTATATTAAAAGATCTTAAAATTAGAGTATATTTGTTTAATTACCTAGTTTCTCAAATATGATTGTATTTACCCCATGGTACGCTAAGGAATGAAAATTAGTTAACTTGTTCATAAGTCTATACCTTAACTTATATCAAACTTAATCATATCAAATTGCACCTGGAATCCTTCAAAATGACTTTCAAATTTATAATAAGTTCTTTTCTTATGAAAATTTAAATAATATAATTATAATCATATTATTACGTAAATGTATATATTACTATTGTATTTTAATTAATATTTTCAAATCACATATTTATTATTCTGTTTAGTTGTTTAAATTTACTAGTGTATTTTTTGACTTTTTAAAAAAAGTTATGTTATATTTAAAAAAAAAATACTTTTTTACAACAATTTGTGACGGGCAAACAATTTGTCATAAATAATAAGAAAAATTGTGATGAAAGTTTATAACAAATGTGAATAAATATATATCTCTAATGAATTTTCTAAGTAAAATATGTTATTTTTAACATTTTTAGTAAGCAATCTAATTATCTTTTATATCACTTTATTTGTATGTCTTAGCGGTTTCGTCAGGAATGACTGAACTTCAAATAATACTCAACTTTAGTCAATAGTGACTATATTCCAAAGAATACTAAATTTTAGCTGGGAGTAATTGTGTTTCGAAGAATAGTAAGAGTTTTTAGTTGGGAATGATTACATATCTAAATAATAGTTAAGTTGTTTTAGCTAAGAGTGGCTGAGGTCCAAACAATACTCACTTATATTTTTACATCATTAGTCTTTTTAGTGAAATTTGATTAGTTGATTAATAACTAAATGTAGTTTGTTGTTTACAAACAAACTAGTATAAAAGCTTGTGTAAATCTCTTATATATTTAAAGTGCATATTATTAATCTTATCTATCTTAAAAAGGAAAGACTTGTGAAAAACAAGCTTTGAACAACTTTTGTAGCAAGGCATGTGTCAAATTTAAAAGTATGTTTGATTATCTTCATTAAACAACACTTTTAAAAAAATTACTTGTCATTATGTTAATTTTTTCACTCAGCCACACATCTTCATCAATATCACCTCTTTTAGTACACATTTGACATTTTTCTTTTACAACATAACAATAAGATGATAATGATGATGTTTCTAATGATAAATATATATATTTTTTTTACATTATTCATTATTAATATTAGTATGATTGTAATTACTAGTATGATTGTAAGCACCTAAGAAATTTTTATGATTGTAATATGTTTAATTTTTATATTTATTATTAGTTTACTTCCTCTAAAAGTTAATTAATAGAATTTTTTTCATTTATTCGTTTAGTTGTTAGCTTAAGCTACTATATTCTCTTACTTAAGTGACATACTTTAAATACTTAAGTCAATTTAATGTCATGCTTAAACGATGCTTAGTTCAACTTAATCACACACTTAAACAACCTACCTCTCACAATTTGGTCTCAACATCAAATACTCGTTACAAATGAAACAATCTCACACATTTACTCAAGTGTTAGATCTTTATTTCAAATGACTAAGCACATCTCTCGCTTAAATACACGTAAATTACGAGTTACATCTATCTCACTTAAAGTGTTATCTTACCGTTTTAAATAAAACTTTGTTTGTTTATTTCACTTACAACATATTATATCCTGTTTTAAGCCACATATTTTCGTCCAAAATAAAAGTCATTAAAGGTGATTTATAGTCCCTCAAGTAAACAAACTATTTTGTAACCAATCTCCTATCATAATTTGTAACAAATAGTTATATACGATTCTCATTATTTCTGTGATTTAAAAAAAAAAAAAAGACTATTCGTGATAATGTTTTTAATGACATAAGTGAGTGGTATTTTTCGTCACAAAAAATTGTGATACCTCCTTTTATGATAACTTTATATTTCGCTACCATTTATTTATGAATTTGTCAGTGTTTCATAACAAATTTTTATTTTTATCACAAATATATTTTTTGGTGGTGCAAAGTTTACTTTGAAATAGGAAGAGAATGCCATAATCACTGTACCAGATCTTAATAGTTAACTAATATCAAGTACTTCTACCAAATGTAAAGTTTAAATTTAACAATTATATTCACAGTACGAAACGTAACCATCTAATCAACCCACTTTAAATAGACTAATTGGTTAGATAATACTGACCTGTGTGATAATCATATGACTGATTATACACTCCTGAGACGCTTTCATCGTCTGCCATGAATCCTTGATGGGTTTGGATAGAAGCTTCAGATTTGTTATCTAAGTCTCCAAATGACTTAAGTTCTTTTTCAGTTTTTTTGGTGGTGCAAAGTTTACTTTGAAATAGGAAGAGAATGCCATAATCACTGTACCAGATCTTAATAGTTAACTAATATCAAGTACTTCTACCAAATGTAAAGTTTAAATTTAACAATTATATTCACAGTACGAAACGTAACCATCTAATCAACCCACTTTAAATAGACTAATTGGTTAGATAATACTGACCTAGATGTTTCCGTCCAAATAAGAACTAAACTAATATGTTTTAAATTTTCTTATTGGAACCTCGTGATTATTATTTAATAGACAAAAACAGTGTCAAAAAGAGTTAGGAATCTGTATACAGTAGTAGCCACTTTGTTGAAAACAAAAAGTCATTGGCTGTTTCTCCTAACTCTTTGGGGGTTTCTCTGCTATATGGTTAAAGGAAGAAAAAAATATCATAGGTTTAAAATTACGTATTCTCAATCAAATTTTTATATCACGCATTAATTTTTAAAATTTCAAAATGTGTTAAATTATTAAAAGAATCAAAAGAAATAAAACTTGTATACCAATTTCCCAAACCTAGATAGAGGTTTTAAATCACCGTAAGTAGTTACCAAGATTGCGTACACAAGCATGCAAAAATGATGGGTCTTGTGTCGGTGTAAACTCCATTTAAAAAGATGAAGGAGTAATAAAGGTTGTGGTCACTGATAACACGAAGAAAGTTGTGAAGAAAAATAAAAAGGGGTTTAAATAAGAGTATTTTTTTCGAAGAAAAAAAAATCACGATAATTTAAAAAAAATCATAATTTGTATTTTTTTATATTTTTAATTTGCATATAAGCTCATCTTACTTATTTTATTTTCTTCTAAGTTATTATCAAGAAAGAAAAATTGTTAAAACAATCTCTAACAATGAAAATACTTTGCGGAGGAACATGAGTATCATTTTGTCTCTGATCATGATTCATAAGCATAAGCTTGCGACAGTAATATATATGCATTGTTTGGCATGAAAACGTGATTAAGTTATTACCTGAAACGCAACTTGAGATTGGTTGAAAGCTCCTTTTCTTCCCCAATCTCCAACGACCAAGAAGCTAATTGAGCCATCAGGTTTAGGTGCTTCTTCATACCGCTGAAGCAGTGCCGAGGAAACAACCAAACACAGCGCTAAGGTATCGATGAAAACAAGCAGACCCATGGTTAGGTCAGAGAGAATATGGGGAGATAAGAAAACAAAGCTTTGCGTGGATTTTCATTCATCACCACGTTTTAAATAGAGCTTTCAGAACCTTTGCTTTACATGTAATATCTTCATAATATTATTACAGTTAGCAGTCAAATAATTGTATATAGAATAAAAGTAAAGATTAGTAATATATTTTTATATATTACATGACAAAAAGCTACCTGGATAGTATTCTTCAAATAACACTAATTAATAGGTAAGTTTGTGTTGATGCTAAAGAAGAGTGTGCAGGAAACAAAAAGTCTCATCATGTGTGACATTGTAGGATGGGCATGGGCCATATGTAGGACCATCATAATATTTGAATGGCCTATGTGTCTATCATTAACAGGAATTGATTCAGCAAAGCACCCTGAGATAATTATTGGTAGAAATGAATATAATGCATCAGGTGGAATCAATTCACTAGACACCAATTGTTGAAAAGGCTTATGTGACATTGTACCATGTGCATGGGCCATGTATGTGTCCATCATAATTTTTTGAAAGACCATTTTTATTATTATTATTATTATTATTATTATTATTATTATTATTATTATTATTATATGTGTGTGTGTATTTGTCATTAACAAAAAATAATTCAGCTACCACAATTATTGGTAGAAATGAACACAATGCCTTAGATGGAATAAATTCACTGACACATAATTGTTGTTTGTTAAACAGCGAAATCTTTTTTAATTTGATTGATTTCTAATTTTTCTTCAAATCTGGACAACAAAGATTCCATCTTTCACTAATGATAGCTAGAGAAATACCCTCCTCGTGGGTATTCAAATATTGATTTGGGTAGGATTATAATGGTTTGATGTTTTTAATATTTCATGTTAATTTTAATTTAACTCAATTCATTGCTGAGCCGATTGAAATGGGTTGGGTTAATTAGATCTAGATCTTAAAATATTCTTTAAAAATTTATTATTTTCAAAATATCAATCTAATTAAAAAATAATATCATTTTTATAAAATTTATTTATTTTTATAAAAATTAATTCAAGATTTCAATTAAGTTAATAAATCAATAATAATTGTAATTTTTTTCAAATTAATTTAAGATATAAAAAAATATAATATAATTGTCTATAATATAAATATAAGAATAAATCTTTAAATTTTAAATCACTCATTAAACTCATTATTCAATCAGTATATGATGGAGTATTTTAAGTTAAGTCAAATTTGAATAAATTATAAATAAAACTTAACCTAATCTAGTTAAAGTTGGATTTCACCAAATTAAATCATAAGTTCATATGACTTAATGAATAACCTAATTAAAGAGTATATATGATGATTCTGGATAAAAAAATTTCCTAACAGTCAAATTTGCTACTCAGACTCTAAATAGGGAATGAATTCATAAATTAATTATGTTTTCTTTTCTAATTCTTTTCAATTTTACTGTTTCTTTTTAACGAAAACAGTGTTAGTTTTCAATCTTCGAGAAGATTTATTATGATTTGTTGTGAGTACCATATTCTTATGATGATACATGTAGTTTCTACCTATTAGTTGCTCAAGAAAAAAAATATACCTCTTTATATGTTGCATTACTCGGAAAAAAATATATCATCAGATTTTTTTTTTATATACACTGAGGTATCTACAAATACCCACAATTATTTTTTCTTAAGTTTAAATAAAATTTAGATAAAAATTTAGATATAAAGATATTTTAAGTTTATTTTAAAAACAATTCTTTGAAATATAAATTTAGATAAAAAAAGTTAATTTGAAAACATAATTCAAATGAAATTCCATAATAAAATATTAGAGGAAATAAATTTGATCTTTTTTTAAAAAAAATAATTTAAATAAGTTGGACCATGAAGTATAAGTTTTAAAATATTAATTTTAAAAAATAACTTCAATTAAATAATATATATATATATATATATAGAAAATTAAATTTTAAATAGTTATTCAAGGTTAATATTTCTCTTATCAATAACTTTATCATCACTTATTCTTTTAAAATATTAAAATAAAATTCATTAATGATGATTAGTTGGTATCTTTAGGTTGGATATCATGATACTTGTATTTGTCTCATTGACAAGCGGGTAATGAAAATATTTACACCCATTACCTACATGTATCCGTTAAAGATATTCATTTAATATTTGCTACGAAATTTACCTACAAATATCTATAGGTACAAATTTTGTTGTCAGTTCTAAATTGTTTTCTTATGATCAATTATCAAAACATTTCTCTTATACACGGAGAATTTAATATAGTGATGAAAAAAAAGAGTATTACCCATGCAAATTATTTGTCTTCGCCAAAATAGAATTATATTTTCTCCTTGAATAAGTAAACACATATTTTATCCAAGAGTATACACTTAATTATGGCATATATTATTTCTAATGTCATGCTAAAAAATCTTCCAAATTCACAAAGTAATAAAGTCAAATATATAAACAAAATAGCAATAAGTTAAAGTTCAATCATTGCTTATATAATTGGATATTAAAGAAAATATAACAATAATATATACATAATATTTTTGCATTTATAATATTTCTTCACATTAATTAAGAAAGTTCATCTATATTAAAACATAAGTAGATGAGACACCAAATAAGACATTGATCCCAAGGATAAGAAATGATCACATTAAGGATAAGAAATTAAAGGACTCTTGGTCAATGTTAACCAATGATTCTAGTTGAGAGAAAGAAACATTGATTTGACTCTAAGTAATCTAGTTTCATGGTCAATGTTAAGCAATGATTCTAGTTGAGAGAAAGAAACATTGATTTGACTCCAAGTAATCCAGTTTCAGAAATAACATCCAAGACATATTGCATCCAAGACATATTTAACATAAGTACATTTTTGTAGGTGAGGGACTAGCATCCACTCTTGGGATATCCTTCAATATTTCCAAGTCTTTCATACGAAAACATGTATAAAGATAAAACTAAAAGCTATTAATATCGCTAATATCGTTACTATATATATATATATATATATATATATATATATATATAAAAAAAAAAACAAAAATATATATATATATATATATATATATATATATATATAAACAAACAAACAAAATCATCTACATATGTTAGCATTACAAGATAAACATTTTCAGTCTACAAGATGAATAAGATTGGTGAAATCCATATGTCTTTAAAAAAATTTGCGAGCGAAATAGTTTCCATTCTTCGGTCTATAAGAGTAGCCAACAAAAATCATCTACAACTTCTACTATCAAATTTATTTTCCTTTTAATCTAAATTGTAAGCATAGGAAAGTAAACACCCTCAAGTGTTCATAGGTAGGAGATTTTTCATTTATCAATTCATATGGAATTTTTTTGCTAAAAATGGAGATGATGTAAAATTAATCAAGTGTCTTATAGTTAAAATGCATTCACCCCAAAAACAACGTTTCCTTGAAATCTTAGTGTCCTTGTCACATTTAGATTATGTCAACATTTTCACTCTACTTTTCATTTTTGTTGTGGTGTGTCACTACATGACTTTTTATAATTAATTTCATTATTGAGAAAGTATAGTTTTAAACAAGTGAATTTTGTTCTATTGTTACTTATAACCACTTTAACACATTTATCAAATTGTCATTCAATTAGAACAAGGAAATTTCTATTATTTGTGGCACTTCCTTCTTTATAGTCAACAAGTATATCCAAACAACTCTAGGATGATCATCCACTAAAGTTAAGAAATATGACATACCCCATGATAAATGTATTTTTATAAGGATCTCATAAATCACAATGTATCAAATCAAAAATAGTTTATGCATAATAAGTATTCAAGAAAATTTGTCTTTTCTTGGTTTCTCTTTCTCACATATTTCACAAGTTTTATTATGAGAAAATAGGACAAAACACAAAAAAAAGGGGAGGTTGAGCTAGGTTTGGTTTTAAGACTTTTTTTTGCGAAGCTTCGTTTGAGCGACGCTAACAGAAGAAGTTTATATTTGACAGAAGATCTATCAAGTATTCTTAAAAGTAGTGCCTAATGAAGAATATCAAATACAACTTCAAGTTTGATAGATACATTGTCAAAGATGTTTTTCAAAACTTTTTTTTTTTTTTTTTTTTTT
>Ga0209700_104718_pt1 | contig 24141 bp, 20 predicted proteins | sample SiratroredBW_FD_187528 | JGI IMG/M metagenome (GOLD analysis project Ga0209700, IMG submission 187528) | Root nodule microbial communities of legume samples collected from California, USA - Siratro red BW (SPAdes) (version 2) | ecosystem: Host-associated > Plants > Roots > Nodule | place: USA...
GATATCTTCGCCTTCATCGAGGGCTTCTACAACCGCACCCGGCTCCATTCCGCGATCGGATATATCGCCCCGATCGAGATGGAGCTAAAAGCCGCTTAAACCCGTCCACTTTTTCGGGGGAAGATCAGAGTTTACTCCCTCTCCCCGTTCTTACGGGGAGAGGGTTGGGATGAGGGGCCTCTCTCCCCACACGAGCGTAGCGCCGCACCTGTACCCCCTCACCCGGATCGCATCTGCGATGCGATCCGACCTGAACTCACCGCGCCCCGAACGTGGTCCTGCCGAACAGCGCCTTTTGCGTCGAAGGCTGCGAGCGCCAGTATTGCGGCGGGGCTTCGACCTCGCCGCCGACGTCCGCGGCGGCGTGCCAGGCCCAGCGCGGGTCGTAGAGCATGCCGCGGGCGAGCGCGACCATGTCGGCCTTGCCGCTGGCGACGATCTCTTCCGCCTGCCTGGCTTCGCTGATCAGGCCGACGGCGATGGTCGGCAGTCCGGTCTCGCGCTTGATGGCTTCTGCAAATTGCACCTGATAGCCGGGGCCGAGCGGAATCTTCTGCAGCGGCGAGACGCCGCCCGAGGAGGCATCGATCCAGTCGATGCCGCGTGCCTTCAGCGCTTTGGCAAAGGCGATGGTCTGCGCCAGATCCCAACCGCCCTCGACCCAGTCGGTCGACGACACCCGCATGCCGACCGGCTTGTCGGCGGGGAATGCGGCGCGCACCGCGTCGAACACCTCCAGCGGAAAGCGCATGCGGTTTTCGAGCGAGCCGCCATATTCGTCGGTGCGCCTGTTCGAGATCGGCGACAGGAACTGATGCAGGAGATAGCCGTGCGCGCCATGGACCTCGATGGCATCGATGCCGAGCCGCGCGGCGCGCTTGGTGCAATCGACGAAGGCCTCGCGGATGCGCTTGAGGCCGGCGGCGTCGAGCGCGAGCGGGGCGGCCTCGCCCTCCTTGTGCGGCACCGCAGACGGCGCAACCGCCCGCCAGCCGCCCTGCTCGATCGGAATCAGCTGGCCGCCCTCCCAGGGCCGCGCGCTGGAGGCTTTGCGGCCGGCATGGGCAAGCTGCATCCCGATCGCCGTGGAGGAATGCTTGCGCACCGAATTGAGGATCGGCTTCAAGGCGGCTTCGCAGGCATCGCTGTAGAGCCCAAGGCAGCCCGCCGTGATGCGGCCGATCGCCTCGACATGCGTCGCCTCGATGCAGAACATCGCCGCGCCCGACAGGCTGAGATTGTTGATGTGGGTGAAGTGCCAATCCGTGGCGACGCCGTCATCGGCCGAATATTGGCACATCGGCGACACGATCACGCGGTTCTTCAACGTCAGTCCGCGCAGCTTGATCGGGGAAAACAGGGCGCTCATGCGGGAGTTCCGGGGGATGGAGGATGCTGCAGGGAGTGTAGTGAGCGGGCGGCGGATTGCTAGGCGCGTGACGGGAATGGCGGCCCGTAGGGCCATGCATTGCGGTGCTGGCTTGGTGCGAGCCTGCCTCCCAGCGTCATTGCGAGCGCAGCGAAGCAATCCAGAATCTCTCCGCGGATGCAGACTGGATTGCTTCGCTGCGCTCGCAATGACGGGGGAGAGACCGCCCTACTCCACCAGCGTGAATTGCAGCAACAATGTCCGCTGCAGCATCGAGAAATTGTCGTCGGAGATCAGGGTCAGCACGGTGTCGCCCTCGGCCGTGACATGGGCGTCGATGCCTTCCATGTTGTCGATCTCGTGGCCGAGATCGGCGGAAAACAGCGTGAGGCCGTCGACCAGCGCACCCGGCGCGATCGACTTCAGCGGGATCGCGCGGATGCGGATGTTGACGCCGGTGAACCAGGAGAATTTGCGCTCGAGGATGAGGAGATCGCCCGAGGCCAGCAGCACCGCGTCGCTGATGTCGAAGTTCTCGGAGCGCCGCACGCTGAACTGGCCCGGCGTCGGACCGCCGATCAGGAACGCGACGAGATTGCCGTCGGCATCGAGCCCGCGCTCGGAGAACGCGATCAGCGTGCCCGCGAGCACCTGGTTCTGGTTCTTGGGCACGACGACGAGCGCTTCGAGCCCCTTGTTGTTGGGCAACTTGCGGACCGCAGGCGGCACCGCGATCACCTCGCCGCGGGCGCGGGTGCCGCCCTTGGCGAAATCATAGCGCAGGATCTGGTTGACGCGCTCGAGCCCGACATAGACGAGGTTGCCGTCGCGCGCGAGCGACTCGCTGTCGTACCAGAGCCGCTTATCCGTGATCGGCCGCCCGTCCGCGCCCAGCAGCGGCGCGGCCTCGACATCCGCGAGCCCAACCATCTCGCGGCCGGAATAGCGGATGGTACCGGTGAACCAGCCGCCCTGATCGGAGATCGCGAGGAAGCGTTCACCTTTGTTGTCGAGAAAGCGGAGGCCGGACAGGCCGCCAAAACCGCGATAGGGCGAGGTCAGCACCAGGCCGCTGCGAAAATCCAGCGAGCCGAAGCGCGTGCGCGAACGGTCGCGCGGCTCGAAATTGGGAATGCTGCGCGCGTTGACCTCGACGCTGACGGGCGCAGCGACGGCGCGCTCGAGCTGGAGGGCGCGCGGCGGCGGCTCGGTCGCGGGCTGCAACTGCGCCTGCGCCCGCGCCAATCGCGGCATCGTCAGAATGGAAAATCCCGCCGCCGCGTGGCCGAGAAAGCTGCGGCGGGATTGATGGTTGCTCACGAATGCAATTTGCGGCGCGGCCGGCCGGGCGCTTGCGTCGGCGCGGTGTTGGTCTCGCTGAAGAGCTCGGCGAGCTTCTCGGTGATGGCGCCGCCGAGCTCCTCGGCATCCACGATCGTCACCGCGCGGCGATAATAGCGCGTCACGTCATGGCCGATGCCGATCGCGATCAGCTCGACCGGCGAGCGGGTCTCGATCTCCTCGATGATGTGGCGCAGGTGCCGCTCGAGATAATTGCCGGGATTGACCGACAGCGTGGAATCGTCGACCGGCGCGCCGTCCGAGATCATCATCAGGATCTTGCGCTGCTCGGGCCGGCCGAGCAGGCGCTTGTGCGCCCAGTCCAGCGCTTCGCCGTCGATGTTCTCCTTCAGGAGGCCTTCGCGCATCATCAGCCCGAGATTCTTTCGCGCACGACGCCACGGCGCATCGGCGGACTTGTAGATGATGTGGCGGAGATCGTTGAGGCGGCCGGGATTGGCCGGCTTGCCGGCGGCAAGCCAGGCTTCGCGCGATTGCCCGCCCTTCCACGCCCGCGTTGTGAAGCCCAGAATCTCGACCTTGACGCCGCAACGCTCCAGCGTACGCGCCAGGATGTCGGCGCAGGTCGCGGCGACCGTGATCGGGCGTCCGCGCATCGAGCCGGAATTGTCGAGCAGCAGCGTCACCACGGTGTCGCGGAACGTCGCCTCCTTTTCGTGCATGAAGGACAGCGGGTGATAGGGATCGGTGACGACGCGCGACAGCCGCGCGGGATCGAGGATGCCCTCTTCGAGATCGAACTCCCAGGCGCGGTTCTGCTGCGCCATCAGCCGGCGCTGCAGCCGGTTGGCGAGGCGGGCGACGATGCCTTGCAGATGCGCGAGCTGCTTGTCGAGATAGGCGCGCAGCCGCTCCAGCTCGTCATGGTCGCAGAGGTCTTCGGCGGCGATCACCTCGTCGAACTTGGGCGCGAACGCGTGGTATTCCGGCCCGCGCGGCTCGTTGGCCCCGCGCGAATTCGGACGCGTCGCCTCACCTGGCGTCTCGTCGTCGCCGAGCTCGCCGTCGTCGAAGGTATCCGAGGTCGAGGCCTGCGCGCTTTCCATGGCGCTCTCGCTCATCTCCTCCGAGGTCGCCTGGGCCTGGTCGGCGCTCATCTCCTGTGCTGCGTCGGAATCGGGCGAGCCCTCCGCGCCGGACTGGTCGTTGTCGCCGTCCTGGTTCTCGTCGTTCTCGTCATTGTCCTCGGTGTCGGCGTTGCGCTCGTCGCCAAGCTCGAGCGCCGACAGCAGATCATGCACGGCATCGCCGAACCGGGTCTGGTCCTCGAGGACGCCGTCGAGCCGGTCGAGCCGCCTGCCGATCTTGTCTTCGAGAATCGGCCGCCAGAGGTCGACCATCTTCTTGGCGGCCGCCGGCGGCGCCATCCCGGTCAGGCGCTCTCGCACCAGCATCGCCAGCGCGTCGGCCAACGGCGCATCGGCGCGGTCGGTGATCTCGTCGAACTTGCCGCGATGGAAGTGATCGTCGAGCATCGCGGTGAGGTTTTTCGCAACGCCGGCCATGCGGCGCGCGCCGATCGCCTCCACCCGCGCCTGCTCCACCGCCTCGAACACGCCGCGCGCCTGCGGATTGCCCGGCATCAGCTTGCGGTGAACTTTCGGATCGTGACAGGCGAGCTTGAGCGCGATGGAATCGGCGTGGCCGCGCACGATCGCCGCATCACGCCTGGTCATCTTGCGCGCAGGCTCGGGCAGCCGCGCCTTGCCGGGCGCAAGGCCCGGGCGCTCGGCCGCAAATGAGATGTCGAGCTCGGGCGATTTCGCGATCGCCTTCAGGCAGGAGGCGACCGAGCGCTTGAACGGCTCGGTCGGCGCTTCCTTGTTGCTGCGGAATTTGGAGTTGGATGATGATGTGCTCATAGCGACTTCGTAAACGAATGGCGCGTCACGCCGCCGGGATAGCCGTCAATGGCGCCGAATTCGTCGTACCCGCAGGAACGATAGAAGCCCGGCGCCTGGAAACTCATCGTGTCCACATGGGATCGGATTGCGCCGAGCCGTCTTGCCTCGTCCTCGATCGCCGCGATCAACTTCGTTCCATGACCTTGGCCGCGATGTTTCTGCTCGATCCAGAAGAACTGAATGAACAGAACCGTTGTCCAGATCTGACCGACGACCCCACCGACGATTTTGCCACGGTCCTTTAGCGAGACAGCAAGGCCCTTCAGTCTCTGCGTCCCCATGTGCTCGTGGTTATAGCCAGCGAGCCCGGCGAGCACAGCCTTCTTGGTGGTCCCAATGGTGCGCTCGACGGAGATGGTTGGCATGGTCTAGCTCAGCGCCACGTTCACCGCCGATTCCGGCAGCTCCGCGTTGAAGCAGCGCTGGTAGAACTCGGCGACCAGCGGACGCTCGAGCTCGTCGCATTTGTTGAGGAAGGTGACGCGGAAGGCGAAGCCGATATCGCCGAAGATGTCGGAGTTCTCCGCCCAGGTGATCACCGTGCGCGGGCTCATCACCGTCGACAGATCGCCGTTGGCGAAGGCGTTGCGGGTGAGGTCAGCGAGGCGCACCATCTTGTTGACGATGTCGCGGCCCTCCTGAGTGCGATAGTGCTTGGCCTTGGCCAGCACGATCTCCACTTCCTCGTCATGGCTGAGATAGTTCAGCGTGGTGACGATCGACCAGCGGTCCATCTGGCCTTGGTTGATCTGCTGGGTGCCGTGATAGAGGCCCGAGGTATCGCCGAGGCCGACGGTGTTCGCCGTGGCGAACAGGCGGAACGCCGGATGCGGCTTGATCACCTTGTTCTGGTCCAAGAGCGTCAGGCGGCCGGAGACCTCCAGCACGCGCTGGATCACGAACATCACGTCCGGGCGGCCGGCGTCGTATTCGTCGAACACCAGCGCGACGTTGTTCTGCAGCGCCCAGGGCAAAATGCCGTCGCGGAATTCGGTGACCTGCTTGCCGTCCTTGACCACGATCGAGTCCTTGCCGACGAGGTCGATACGGCTGATGTGGCTGTCGAGGTTGACGCGCACGCAGGGCCAGTTCAGGCGCGCGGCGACCTGCTCGATATGGGTGGATTTGCCGGTGCCGTGATAGCCGGTCACCATCACGCGGCGGTTCTTGGCGAAGCCGGCGAGAATGGCGAGCGTGGTGGCGCGGTCGAAGCGGTAGTCGGAATCCACTTCGGGCACATGAGGATCGACTTCGGAATAGGCCGGGACTTCGAGATCGCTGTCGATCCCGAACACCTGGCGCACCGACACTTTCATGTCGGGCTGACCGGAAACTTCCTCAACTTTGGACAGGGCGGCGGTCGTCATCAATCCTCCGAGGTCCCGGGCGGTCCCGAAACCGGTTATTCGCACGTTGGCTGCGGCTGGGTGCTGAAACTCAACCTATCAGAGACAAGTGGCCGGCAGAAGCCCGCCCACCAATCAAAGTTCCTTTGTCTTTTCATTTAGATAGGCAAGGAACGCAGTTTTTGGAGGGCTGCCTTGCGAATCACGCCCGAATCTCAGGCGGTTGACGCCACTGCCTGCGCGGATGGCACTGTTGCCGCATGTGCTTACCTATGTAGGGTCTGAATTCCAGTACTCCAGCCCGCTACAGAGACGACGTGACATCCTTCCTCGATCCCCTCATCGCCTTCGTCTCGGCCCATGCGTGGCTGGCCTATCTGACCCTGTTCCTGGCGGCGCTGCTCGAAGCGGTGCCGGTCGTCGGGTCGGTGATCCCCGGCTCGACCATCATCCTGGCGCTGAGCGCGCTGGTTCCGGGCGGCGAGCTGAAGCTGCCCTGGGTGCTGCTGGCGGCCGCACTCGGCGCGGTGCTCGGGGACGGATCGGCCTATTGGATCGGGCACCGGCAGCAACGGGAGATCCTCAACACCTGGCCGCTGATGAACTATCCGCGGCTGGTCGCGCAGAGCGAGAGCTTCTTCCATCGCTTCGGCACCTGGGCGGTGTTCTTCGCCCGCTTCGTACCCCCGATCCGCGCCTTCGTGCCTGTTACCGCCGGCGCGCTCGGCATGGCGCCGGCGAAATTCTACGCGGTGAACATCCCGGCGATCCTGGCCTGGGCCCCCGCGCATGTGCTGCCGGGCGTGCTGGCGGTCTCAGCGCTGCATGAATACGCCGGGCTGCATCATCACGGGCATGTCGGCAAGCACATCTGGATTTTGACCGTGGTGGCCGTGGCGATCGTGGTGGGCGTTGGGCTCTGGTTCATCCGCCGAAGGCACGGCAGCGGTGTCGCGGAGGCGAAGCCGCGGGGTTGAGGACTTTCCCTCGAGTCGTCCTGGCGAAAGCCAGGACCCATTACCCCAATGCGTTGTTTGGCGAAGATTGGGCGCTCGGTACTCCTAGCGTCCGCATCGGTAGATTCCGCGGTATGGGTCCTGGCCTTCACCAGGACGACGGCGGAGAGGGCCGCTCTCGCAACGTCCCTAACCAACACCCGCCCTCCGTCCCGGCGCCGGCCCGACATACCTTGCCCGCGGCCTGATCAGCTTGCCGAACTGCAATTGCTCGCTGGCATGGGCGATCCAGCCGACGCTGCGGGCCATCGCGAACAAAGCGAGCTCGCTGCCGACGGGCAGGCGCAGGGCGTGCACGAGCACGGCGAGTGCGTAGTCGATGTTGACGAACTCCCCGGTCGCCTCCGCGATCCGCTCCGGCACCTCGCGGGTAAACTTTCGCGGTGCGCCGGCGCGCGACAAGGCATTCAGCAGCGATTGCGCGCGGGGATCGCCGCGCTTGTAGACGCCATGGCCGAAGCCGGCAAAACGCTCGCCGAGCGCGACGCGCTCGCGCACCATCGGCTCGACGTCGCGATCGATCAGCGTCTTCACGAGCTGAGAGGCCAGCACGCCGGCGCCGCCATGCTTGGGCCCTTTCAGCGCGGCGAGGCCGGCGATCACCGAGTCATAGAGATTGAGGCCGGTCGAGGCGGCACAACGCGCGGTAAAGGTCGAGGCGTTCAATTCATGGTCGGCGAGCAGCACCAGCGCGCGGCGGATCAGATCGGGAGCATGCTTGTTGTCGGCCGCCCACGCTTTCGCAACCTGTTGATGCAGCGGCTCGGCCGATGGCTCGGCATTGAGCATGGTCGCGACCAGCAGGCGGACGATGCGCGCGCCGACCAGGGCGCGGCCATCGGGCGCGCGGGTGAAGGCACGAGGATCGGCGCTCGCGGCCAGGGCAAGCACGGCGATAGCGCGGTCGATCGGCGCCGCCCGCCGCGCGGCTTGCCCGATCGTCCGCATCTCCTCGGAGAGAAAGGGCTGATTGTCCTGATCGAACGGATCGACGCCGGAGACGTCCCACAGCAGCGTCGCCGTGTGCTCCAGCGTGTCGCTCTCGGCGAGATCGACGCAGTTGACCCCGCGGTAGATCGCGCCCTCCTCGGTGATGGTCGAGATCTCCGTGTCCATCACCGGCAGGTCGGCGTCGAAGCTGCGCAGGCCCCTTGGCTCCGGCGACGGCACCCGGCGCTCCTTGAGCGCGCGGACGTCCTCGGCGCGGTAGCGGTTCTTGCGGGAATCCGTTGTCGGCTCGGAGCGGATCAGGCCGCGGCTGACATAGGCGTAGAGCGTGGCCGGCGAGATCGCGAGCTCGGCGGCGGCTTCCCGGGCGGAGAGGTAGAGCCCATCGGAATTTTTCATATTGATTTATGTAATCAAGATTGATCAATCTGTCGAGAGGCCCGACCTTTCCCATGCGTCAAACAGGAGATTGGGCCATGAACATCCACCTCACCAAAAGCCAGATCGGGTTGGACGGCGTTCCCGCGGCGGAGACCGTACTGAGCCATGTCGATGGCGAGCGCGGCGAGCTGATTATCGTCGGCGAGCATGTCGGCAGCCTCGCCGCCAAATCGAGCTTCGAGGGCGTCACCGCCCGGCTCTGGAACGGCGCCAGCAAGACCAGCTTAAGCGAAGGCAATGTGCGGGCGAGCCTGGGTGCCGCGCGTGAGCGCGCCTTCGCGCGATTGCCGGATCTGTTGCCGGCGACACAAGGCATGGGCATCGTCGACGGGTTTCGCGCGGCGGTCGCGGGACTTCGCGCCGAACATGGACTGGAGCACGAGGCCACCATCGTCGGCGCGTTTCCAGTGATCGCCGGCGCGCTGGTCCGCCGCGCAAAAGGGCTCGAGCCGGTCGCGCCCGATCCCAGCGTGAGCCACGCCGCCGACACGCTGCGCATGCTGCACGGGCGGGCGCCTGCAACGCGCGAGGTCACCGCGCTCGATGCCTATCTCGTCACCGTCTGCGACCACGGCATGAATGCCTCGACCTTCACGACGCGCGTGGTGGCCTCGACGCAAGCCGATCTGTTCGCCGCCGTGACCGCGGGCTATTGCGCGCTCACCGGCCCCTTGCATGGCGGCGCGCCGGAGCCGGTGCTTGAGATGCTCGATGCGATCGGCTCGCGCGAATGCATCCAGAGCTGGGTCGATGCGGCGCTGGCACGCGGCGAGCGGATGATGGGCTTTGGTCACCGCGTCTATCGCGTGCGCGACCCGCGTGCCGACGTGCTGAAGACCGCGATCGAGGCACTGGCTTCCAACGGCGCCGACCTGCCCTTTGCCGGCGAGGTCGAAGCCTATATCCGCAGCGCGCTGCGCAAGAAGAATCCGGATCGGCCGTTGGAGACCAATGTCGAGTTCTTCACCGCCATCCTGCTCGATGCACTCGCAATTCCGAGGCAGGCCTTCACGCCGATCTTCGCGGTGGCGCGTGTGGCAGGATGGACCGCGCATGCGCGCGAGCAGCAGCGCACGGGACGACTGATCCGGCCGAGTTCGTGTTATGTGGGGGTCATGCCGAAGGAATGATGAAGTAGCCTGGATGGAGCGAAGCGAAATCCAGGAAAGTCACTTGTGTGAGAAAGACCCGGATTACGCTGACGCTCCATCCAGGCTACGCGGCTGAGGACTAAGAGAAAGGCGACAGCGGAGCTCCCACTCCGCTGTCGTGCAGGCAAAGTCTTGATCTACGACGGGTTGAGAGGGGTCCATACGTCTCCGGCGAGCACTGTGGAACGAATGCGCGGCCAGCGAATTGCCTGAGCTGGCCCCGCAGAGGAACGCGATGCTGGACTTGCTTGGACATTCGGACGAGGCCAGGATCGGCGAGATCGCGAGGCAAGCAGCGAGCAGGAGCGCTGGCGGCGCGGATTCCGAGAGGCGATTCCGGGACTTGCTCCAGGCGCTGCCCGCCGCGATCTATACGACCGACGCAGAAGGCCGCATCACCTTCTTCAATCAAGCCTGCATCGATTTTGCCGGACGGACGCCAGAGGTCGGCGCGATGTGGTGCGTGACATGGAAGCTCTATCTGCCCGACGGCACGCCGCTCCCCCACGATGAGTGCCCCATGGCAATCGCGCTCAAGCAGAACCGGCCGGTGCGCGACGTCGAGGCCGTGGCCGAACGGCCAGACGGCTCGCGGATTTGCTTCATGCCCTATCCGACGCCCCTGCGCGACGAACGCGGCCGACTGGTCGGCGCAGTGAACATGCTGGTCGACATCACGGCTCGCAAGCAGGCCGAGCAGCGGATGATGCTCCTCGCCTACGAGGTCGATCATCGTTCGAACAATCTGCTCGCGGTGACGCAGGCGATGCTGCGGCTGACGAAGGCCGAGACCGCTGCAGAATTCCAGGCCGCGTTTCAAGGCCGACTTAGTGCGCTTGCCAACGTGCAGAGGCTGTTCTCGGCGTCGCGCTGGACCGGTGCGAGTCTGAAGACCATCGTCGAAGACGAACTCCGGCCCTACGCAGACGGAGACGGCGAACGTATCAGTATCACTGGAGACGACATCCGCCTGCCGGCGACGCTCGCCCAATCGATCGCGGTCGCCGTGCACGAGCTTGCGACCAACGCCGCCAAATACGGGTCGCTATCGACGCCTTCGGGCCGGCTGGAGATCCGCTGGGAGACCAATGGTGCAGAACCTCTCGTGCTGCACTGGTCGGAGCGCGGCGGTCCCAGGGTCGACGAGCCGCCGACGCGCAAGGGCTTTGGCATCGGCGCGGTCGATGGCATCATCCGCACCTTGCGCGGACGGGTGACCCGGTGGTGGAAGCCGGAAGGACTGGTTTGCGAACTGTCCTTCCCGGAGGCGTAGCCTTACGCCTCCCGCACCACCGTCTTCAGATAATTATACGCCTTGATGATCTCGATCAGGCGGTCTTCGGTCGAGCGGTCGCCGCCATTGGCATCGGGGTGGTGCTGCTTCACCAGGGCCTTGTACTTGGTCTTGACGTCGGCGAGCGTGGCGTCGGGGCCGAGGCCCATGACCTGGAGCGCCTTGCGCTCGGCGTTCATCACCTTGCGCGTCTCGGCCTTGGGCTGAGCCTCGGGACCGCGGCGCCAGCTGGCGCGGCCGTTGATCTCACTGAACATGCTGAACGGATCGAACGCGCCATCGATCTCGGCTTCCGAAGCTTTCTTGCCGCCGTTGGCCCCCATCTTCCAGGTCGGGCGGTGGCCGGTCAGCGCATCCTTCTGATAGCGCGCGACCGCATCGGCATTCATTCCCGAGAAGAAATTGTAGTTCTGGTTGTACTCGCGGACGTGCTCCAGGCAGAAGTGCCAGTACTCGCGCGAATTCTCGCGCCCTTTCGGCGCGCGGTGGCTGCCCTTGTTCTGACAGCCGGTCCATTCGCAGGCGACCACGGTCTCGCGCGGCTTCGCTTCCGGCTGCTTGCCGCGCGGCTTGACGCGGATGGAGTCGAAGAACTTTGATGAATCGATCGGCATGGCTGACTTTGACTACGCAATGCAAAAACCTTCAAGTCTTGACATTGCAATTAGCTAGAAACCCGGTCGCAATTACCTGGGACTCCCGGGTATTGACGGGGTGCGACCGCGCACCTTAATGGCACACACATGGCTATCAGAGACACTATCAGCAATAGGTTGCAAGAAGCTTTCAAGCCGGAAAGCCTGCAGGTCGTCGACGAGTCACATTTGCATGAGGGTCACGCCGGCCATCGGCCGAGCGGCGAGACGCACTTCCGTGTTTATATCGTGTCTGAGGCCTTCAAAGGGAAGAGCCGGGTCGATCGCCACCGCATGATAAATTCGGCGCTGGCTGCGGAACTCGCCGGCGGCGTCCACGCGCTCGCGATCCACGCGAAGGCGCCGGGGGAAGGGTGATCTCCTCTTACCCTCCCCTGATGAGGGGCCCCCTCCAGGGGAGGGTAAGCGACATCAAAACGACGTCCCGGCCCGCCTCGGCTTTGCCTCCTCCAGCTCCGCCTCGCGCGGCACCGGTGAGATGCGGAGCGCGGTGATGCGGTTGCGTTCGCGGCGGAGGACGCGGAAACGGAAGCCGTGGAAGGTGAAGCTCTGGCCGCGGTCGGGGATCGAGCGGGCCTCGTGAATGACGAGGCCGGCCACCGTGGTCGCCTCCTCGTCGGGCAGGTGCCAGTCCATGGCGCGGTTGAGATCGCGGATCGGCACCGAGCCGTCGACCACGACCGAGCCGTCCGGCTGGGCGCGCACGCCGGCGACCACGACGTCGTGCTCGTCGGAGATATCGCCGACGATCTCCTCCAAAATGTCTTCCAGCGTCACGAGCCCTTCAACCTCGCCGTACTCGTCGACGACGAGCGCGAAATGGGTCTTGCGGCGGCGGAACGCCTTGAGCTGCTCGGAGACCGGGCGCATCTCCGGCACGAACCAGGGCGGCAGCGCGATGGTGGAGACATCGATGCGCGAGGTGTCGCCGTCGGAGGCGCGGATTGCGCGCAGGAGATCCTTGGCGTGGAGCACGCCGATGATGTTCTCGGGCTTCTCGCGCCACAGCGGGATGCGGGTGTATTCGGTCGCCAGCACCTCGCGCACCAGCTCTTCCGGCGGCAAATCGGCATTGATCATCATCATCTCGGTGCGATGGATCATGACGTCGGAGACCTGGAGCTCGCGCAGATCGAGCAGGCCGCCAAGCATGTCGCGGTCATGCTTCTCGAACTTGCCTTCGTGGTGCAACAGGTCGACCGCACCGCGCAGGCGCTCGGTCGGCGACAGGATCGCCTGATGCTCGCCGGCGAGGCCAAACAAGCGCAGCAACAGGCGCACAATGACTTCCACGATGCGCAGCAGCGGCCCCAGCACGTACATGGTCAGCCGCATCGGGCGTGCGACCGCAAGCGCCACGCGGTCCGGCGCGTTGATGGCGATGGTCTTCGGCAGAACCTCCGCGAAGATCACGACCAGCGCCGTCATCACCCCGGTCGCATAGAGCACGCCGACATCACCGAACCAGGCCGTGAATATCGCGGTGGCGATCGCGGAGGAGCCGATATTGGCGATGTTGTTGCCGAGCAGCAGCGCGCCGATCAGGCGCTCGCGCATGTCGAGCAGCTGCGAGACGACGTCGGCGTCGTGATTGCCCTGCTTGGAGAGCCTGAGCATGCTGGAGCGCGAGGCGCCGGTCAGCGCGGTCTCGCTCGCGGCGAAGAACGCCGAGACCAGGAGGCAGAGGACAACGATGGTGAATCCGAGCCAGTCCATGCACCACTCTAGCTTCTTGTTTGGACGCGTTGTCTTGACGCGAACCGGTATCCACTTCGCGCGAAAACGCTTTAGCGCCGTTCAGCCGCGCATCACGCCTTCTGCGCAAGCTTCTCCTGCAGGAAATCGCGCACCGGGGCGGGCTCGACATCCTTGGCGATCACTGCGCGCCCGACGGCCTCCAGCAGGATGAAGGTGAGCTTGCCGCGCTTGACCTTCTTGTCCTGCGCCATCAGCGCCATCAGAGCGTCGGCATCGGCAAGCCCTTCCTGGGCAAAACCCGCGATGTCCTGCAAACGCGTCGGCAGGCCAGCCTCGACCAGATGCCGCTCGACGCGAGTCGCGTCCTGCTCGCCGATCATGCCGAGCCTGGCCGAGAACTGCGCCGCCAGCGTCATGCCGATGGCGACGCCCTCGCCGTGGAACAGGCGGTCGGAGAAGCCGGTCGCCGCTTCCAGTGCGTGACCAAAGGTATGGCCGAGATTGAGCAGCGCGCGCTCGCCGGTTTCGCGCTCATCGCGCGAGACGACGCCGGCCTTGGCGCGGCACGACGTCGCGATGGCATGCTCGCGCGCCGAGCCACCCCTGAAGATGTCGGCATGGTTCTTCTCCAGCCAGCTGAAGAAGGCTTCGTCGCCGAGCACGCCATATTTGGCGACCTCGGCATAGCCGGCGCGGAATTGCCGCGGCGACAGCGTATCGAGCACGGCGGTGTCGACGATGACCAGCACCGGCTGGTGGAAGGCGCCGAGCAGGTTCTTGCCCTGCGGCGAGTTGATGCCGGTCTTGCCGCCGACGGATGAATCGACCTGCGCCAGCAGCGAGGTCGGCACCTGCACGAAATCGACGCCGCGGCGCAGGATCGCCGCGGCAAAGCCGGCGAGATCGCCGACCACGCCGCCGCCGAGCGCGATGACGAGATCGTTGCGCTCGATTTTTGCGGCGATCAGGGCCTCGCTGACCTTTTCCAGGCCCGCATAGGTTTTGGAGATCTCGCCTTCCTCGACCACGATGCGCGACGTCGGAATGCCGGCGGCAGCAAGCGAAGCTTCGGTGGGTTCCAGCCAGTGCTTTGCAACGGTGCGATCGGTCACTACAGCGGTGCGCACGCCGGGGCGCAAGCGCGCGACGCGCTCGCCGAGCGAGGCCAGCACGCCGCGGCCGATGACGATGTCATAGGCGCGCTCGCCCAGCGCGACATCGACATTGACAGGATCGGAATGTTTCAAGGGCGCAGTCATCGCACGGCACTCGCAAGGTCAGCAGGCGGCACGCCGCAGAGATGGGCGTGCAGCGTCTCGATGCATTCCTCGACGATCTTGTCGTGCGGCACGTCGCGCGAGGCGATGGTGAGGTCGGCATGGCGATAGACCGGCTCGCGCTCGGTGAGCAGGCGCGTCACGGTTCCTTCGGGATCGGCGGTCTGGAGCAGCGGGCGATCGGCACGGCGCCGCACCCGACGCATGATGACGTCGTGGTCGGCCTTGAGCCAGATCGAGACCGCTTTCGCGGCGATCCGCGCCCGCGTCTCCTCGCGCATGAAGGCGCCGCCGCCGGTCGCGAGTACGATCGGCCCACCGTCCAGCAGCCGCGCGATCACGCGGGCCTCGCCGTCGCGGAAATGCGGTTCGCCATGGCGCTCGAAAATTTCCGGTATGGTCATGCCGGCCGCCGCCTCGATCTCGGTGTCGGCGTCGACGAAAGGCAGCTTGAGCCGCGCCGCCATGCGGCGGCCGATGGTGGATTTGCCTACCCCCATCATGCCGACGAGCACGATCGAGCGCGCCCCGAGCGCCGACAGGATGTCGGCCTCAGGCGAACCGGATAGCGGCAACGCGGCGTCGGACATGGATCTCGCTCGATCTGCCGCCAAAGGCGGCATGCTTTCGCCACCTATACGACCCCACGGGGGGCCTCGCCAGAGGACTCTTGCCACGAAACGGCGAACATGTTGGATGATTTCATTGGTTAATTTGGCCTCCGGACCCCAGCACGATGCCCAGCCTGTTCCGCTTCCTGACGGTCGTCGCCGTGATCGCCGGCATCGTCTATGGCGTGGTCTTCGCGCTGGCGAATTTCGTCAGTCCGAAGCCGCGGGAAATGACGGTGACGATCCCGCCTGACAAGTTTCTCAAGAAATAGCAGCTAGGCTCCAGGGCATGCGCACCAAGCCCTCCGATAGCAAGCTCACCGGCCTGTTCCTCGATATGCTCGCGGCGGAACAGGGTGCCGGGCCCAATACGCTCGATGCCTACCGCCGCGACCTCACCGATTTCTCGGAATTTTTGGGCCGCGCCGGCCACAGTTTTGTGGATGCGGAGACGCAAGTCCTGCGCGACTATCTCGCCGATCTCGATGCGCGCAGCTTCAAATCCACCAGCGTCGCGCGGCGGCTGTCGGCGGTGCGGCATCTGTTCCGCTTCCTCCTCAACGAGCGCATCCGTAGCGAGGATCCCGCAGCGATCCTGTCGGGACCCAAGCGCGGCCGCGGCCTGCCAAAAGTGCTGTCGATTGCCAATGTCGACCGCATGCTCCGCCGCGCCAAGGAATTGAGCGAGGCGGCGGATGCCTCGCCGTCGAAACGGCTGCGCGCTCTGCGGCTCTATTGCCTGCTCGAGGTGCTCTACGCCACCGGCCTGCGCGTCTCCGAGCTGGTGGCACTGCCGCGCTCGGCCGCCAAGCGCGATGCGCGCATGATCGTGGTGCGCGGCAAGGGCAACAAGGAACGCCTGGTACCGCTCAACGACGCCGCGCGGCAGGCGATGGCGGATTATCTCGCGGCGACGGAAGCTGCAAAGGCTGACAAGAAGAACAGCGTGGCCGCCTCGAAATGGCTGTTTCCCTCCTTCGGCGAGAGCGGACATCTGACGCGCCAGCATTTTGCCCGCGATCTGAAGGAGCTCGCGGTCGCCTCCGGGCTTCAGGCCCGGCTGGTCTCCCCGCACGTGCTGCGCCACGCCTTTGCCAGCCACCTGCTGCATAACGGTGCCGATTTGCGCATCGTGCAGACCCTGCTCGGCCACACCGACATCTCCACGACCCAGATCTACACCCATGTGGTCGAGGAGCGGCTGAAGAGTCTGGTGCGCGACCTCCACCCGCTGGCGGAGAAGTAATTTTTGCGGGAGGTGCACTCCCTCTCCCGCTTACGGGAGAGGGTTGGGGAGAGGGTGTCTCCGCAAAGGGACAATCCCAAGAAGAGAAAGCCCTCACCCGCGCCTTCGGCGCGACCTCTCCCGCAAGCGGGAGAGGTGAAGGAAACCGCCTTGACTTCGGCCACATCTCCGCGGAAAGAGCCGTGGCCTCACGATTGATTTGGCTGGCGTCTCACGAGCACACAAGCCAAACCATTGAAGAAGCTACACTTCTTTCCACAACCCCAACCTCGTTTCGTTCTCTCGCCCCGTCCCCTTATATTGAGTTGATGCCAGACCAGATGCGCAGCTATCTCGACTTCGAAAAGCCCGTCGCCGAGCTCGACTCCAAGGTCGACGAGCTCAGGATGTTGGCGGCCTCCGGCACCGACATCGCCGAGGAGATCGGGCGGATCGAGGACAAGGCGGCGCAGGCGCTGGCCGACCTCTATCTGAACCTGACACCGTGGCAGAAGATGCTGGTGGCGCGGCACCCGCAGCGGCCGCATTTCAACGACTTCATCAAGGGCCTGATCACCGAATTCACGCCGCTGGCCGGCGACCGCAAATTCGGCGAGGACGAGGCGCTGGTCGCCGGCTTCGGCCGCTTCCGCGGCGAGCCGATCTGCGTGATGGGCCAGGAGAAGGGCGATTCCACCGAAAGCCGCATCCGGCACAATTTCGGCATGGCGCGGCCCGAAGGCTATCGCAAATGCGTGCGGCTGATGGAGATGGCCGAGCGGTTCGGCCTGCCGGTGCTGTCGCTCGCCGATTCCGCCGGCGCCTATCCCGGCATCGGCGCCGAGGAGCGGGGACAAGCCGAGGCGATCGCGCGCTCGACGGATGCCTGCCTGGCGCTGACGGTGCCGAACGTCGCCATCATCACCGGCGAGGGCATGTCGGGCGGCGCCATCGCCATCACCACCGCCAACAGAGTGTTGATGCTGGAGCACGCGATCTACAGCGTGATCTCACCGGAGGCCGCCTCCTCCATCCTCTGGCGCGACGGCACCAAGGCGCAGGAAGCCGCCAACAACATGAAGATCACCGCCCAGGACATGCTCCGCTTCGGCGTGATCGACAGCATTTTGAAGGAGCCGGTCGGCGGCGCCCACCGCGACCCCGCCGCTATGATCGCCACCACCGGCGACGCCATCGCCAAGGCCTTCGACGAGCTCCGGGGCCTCGACGGCGACGCCATCCGCAAGCAGCGGCGGCAGAAATTCCTCGATATCGGCCGGAAACTGGGCTGATTCGTCCCGATCTCGGTCTCGCTGGGTGGGCAAAGCGACTTGTCCGCCGTAGCTCGAAGAGCGAAGGCGGAAGCGTGCCCACCATTCCCAGCGACGCGACCGTCTGGGCTGATTCGGCCGGGTTCGACGACAAATACGGCTCTCTCAGCTCGTCGTCCTGGCGAAAGCCAGGACCCATACCGCGAAATCTCGCGATTGGGGACGCTGGGAGTACCGAACCACGAGTCTTCGCCAAACCACTCCCTGTGGTTATGGGTCCTGGCTTTCGCCAGGACGACACCGAGTTTGACGCTGGGGCAACCCTACCTTCCCGGTAACGCCGCATTAACCCTTTTTTTGCCCAAATCAGCGATCTCTGTTCCAATTCGGCCGAAAGGCCCAAGTTACGTCCAAAGTCGCGTCCATTCAGTCTTCGTTGACCATGCCACTGGGCCAACGGGCTCGTGATCTCCGCTCGGGTTGCGACCACATGACCCAGAGGTTAGAATTTTAATCAATGGCTTCAGGGCATAAGCGCTGGGGCGTGGTCTGAAAAAGCCCGTCACGACGGGTCCGGATTTCCGGTCAGGCCGTGTTCCAGAAGAATTGGGGTTCGCGCTCGCTGCCCGGCACGGTGTGGGGTCCATCTTGATTTCTCGTTCGCTTGCTCGCGCGCTTTTGGCTTCGGCTGCGCTTGCCGCCAGCGTCGTGCTGGCCGGCTGCGACACCGACCAGGTTTCGCTCGCGACCAACGCCAAGGCCAACCAGCCGGTGCCGCCAAAGCTTCTCGCCGCGATGGTCGAGAAGAACATGGACCTGCAATCGCCGATCCTGGTCCGCCTGTTCAAGCAGGAGGCCGAGCTCGAGGTCTGGAAGCAGACCCGCTCAGGCCAGTTCGCGCTGCTCAAGACCTATCCGATCTGCCGCTGGTCGGGCGATCTCGGCCCCAAGGTCCGCGAAGGCGATCGCCAGGCGCCGGAAGGATTCTACTCGATCAATCCGAGCCAGATGAATCCGCAGTCGGCTTATTACCTGTCGTTCAACACCGGATATCCGAACGCGTTCGACAAGGCGCTCGGCCGCACCGGCTCGCAGCTGATGGTGCATGGCGATTGTTCGTCGCGCGGCTGTTACGCAATGACGGACGAGCAGATCGCCGAGATCTATTCGCTAGGGCGCGAATCCTTCTTCGGCGGCCAGAAGGCGTTCCAGCTCCAGGCCTATCCGTTCAAGATGACGCCGGTGAACATGGCCAAGCACCGGAACAATCCGAACATGGCCTTCTGGAAGATGATCAAGGAAGGCTATGATCATTTCGAGGTGACGCGGCAGGAGCCGAAGGTCGATTTCTGCGAGAAGAAATACGTGTTCGATGCCGCGAAGCCGGCGGACGCCAAGCGCGACCCGGTGTTCGACGCCTCGGCGAAGTGCCCGGCCTACGTGATCCCCGAGGACATCGCCAGCGCCGTGCGCGAGAAGCAGGTCAAGGACGAAGCCGAATACGCCAAGCTCGTTGCCAAAGGCACGCCGGTGGCGCGCATGAACACCGGCATCGATGGCGGCATGAACAAGATCTTCGCCGCCAAGATTCCGGAAGGCTCGACCGGCCTGTCGGAGGGCGCTGAAGGCACCACGCTGCAGATGCTGGCGATGGCGAAGGCGCCGGGCACGATCCCCGGCCACGTCAATCCGCCCAAGCCGAACCTCGATGCGGCAGCAAGCACGCCACAGGAAGAGCCGGTCACAGCTAGCAGCGCGCCCGCGACCAACACGCGCGTCGCCACGGCTGCGCCGGCCGAGAAATCGCAAGAGAAATCTCAAGGCGGCGGCTTCTTCTCCAACCTCGGTCGCAAGATGGGCCTCGGCACCGCCGACACCACGGCGACCACGCCTCCGCCGCAGGCCACGGCGTCCGTCGCGCCGGCCACGACGCCCACTACCCCGCCCACGGCAGCGTCGAGGCTGAAGGCCGCAGTGACCCGCTTCGTGCCGGGGCATGACAAATCCAAGGATGCGGCCAAGGACGCGCCGAAGCCGGCCGTAGCCGCCAAGCCCGCCGAGCCGCCGAAGCCGCAGCCCGACACGCGCCTCGCCCAGACCCGCCCGGCGCTGAAGCCGTCGGTGTCGGATGGCTCAAGCGACAGCACCCAGCTGGCCGGCGCCGCGCCGGTGGTGCAGTCGAATTCGTTCGACAGCCGCTTTGGGGCGATGAAGTAGGGGCTAGGCTGGCCAGCGGTCAAAAGGTGGTTCGCGACTTTCCGTACGAGGCGACTGTCGTTATACCGTCGGCAGGACCGCGGCGGCATTCACGCCGACTCATCACATAAGGAAGTCTACAGAACCTCATTTCGCGGCTAATTATTAGGAGAGGGCTTAGGCGACGGCGAGCGCTGCTAATCTCGTATTCCTAGATCGGCCCCCTCATCCGCCTCCGTTATGATCTGGCATTTTCCGAGCACAATATCTCTCTGAACTAGCTTGAACTTGCTAGTAACGCGCTTCCCGTCACTGTACAAAACGGTAACCTTTGCGTTTCGGGCATACTTCTTTAATTCCATTTGGCCCTCCTCCTCCAAACCCGAATAGCGCTCAATCACGGCCTGAGCCAGCGCGATGATTGACCTTCGGGTATCATCACCGAACCGACGGGCTGATCTGCTATTGGCCAGTAGGATTCGAACCAATTTCCTTGACAATTTTAGCGCAGCAGGAATGCGCCCCAATCGTTCGAGTCGAGCAATCTCGTACGAAGCATGATAGAGTTCGCCCATCGTGGTTTCGTCGCCTTCAAGCTCAACTGCGTGTGGCACACTATCCACTCTAGCAAGAGCATCGATATCGCCTGCCCGCAAAGCAGAGCCTACCACTATTGCGATAGCGAAATGATCGGCTTCGGTAATCCCCGAGTCCGCGGAACTTGTCTTGGCTAGTGCAGAGAGATAATCCGACGCGACCGAGGTGTCACTTTGAAACAAGACGAGCGTTCTGCTTGCTTCTAGAACGGCATCCGCCTGATCTCCGAATTGTTCAATCACTTCGCTCAGGAATACTCTTGCATTGGCTTTATCCACCTTAGCCGCAGCGTTGTACAAGGCGACGTAGAGAGATGGGACGCTGAGTGGCGCCCCCTCCTTTGACCCGAGATAAAACTCTAGGAGGCGATCAAAATCGGTTCGCTTGCCGTCTAGCCTTAGTGCCACGAGCGCTGAAATAAAGATTGCATCCCAAGAGCCGTCCAGCCGCTGATCCTGTGGTGCAGAGGCGACCGACATTAAGCAGTCGGTGAGTTCATCGAGCATCCTGTTCTTCTTGTCATCATCATCAACCAATTTCAGCGCGTTTAATATGATGATGGGACGGTAGGCGGGCGAATTTTCCGATTCGGCCCGCTCGATCAGTTGAAGTGCGGCAGACTTGCGTCCTTCCACCTCTTCAACAGCCGCGAGATTTAGAAGACTAACAACTCTGGCGTTGGCGGCTTGGTCTGCCTTCAAGTTCTCAGAAAGTTGAAGCGAACTCTCACAGAGCTCGCGGACCTCAGCCGCATTCGCGCTGGGATCTAACTGGATTAAACTTGAAGCGAGCAGCCCCTTCGCCATTGGAACAAGAGGCGTCGAGCCTAGCTGAACGACAGTGCGAAATGCTTCTGCAGCAGCATCAAAGCGACCTAACGCCAAGTGGGATCGCCCTACCATATAGAAGGCATCAGACCGAATTTCGACAGAATCGCTCAGTTCCGCGTAGGCCGCCAACCAATCTATAGCCCTTTCGTAACGTCGCGTGCTGAAATATGAGACCGCAAGCCTATAAGCATCGATATTGCCGGGCTCGATTTCATGGTCCTGTAGATACTCTTCAAAGAAGGCTACAGCCGGCTCATGAAGCTTCTCTTCGTAGTTTTCGCGGGCCAACTGAAGATTACTTCTGGACTGTTTTTCAACGTCGTGCAGCCAACGCTCAGATAGAGCGAAATCAACAACCTTATTTTTTATCTTCAATATCGCGCCGCCAGCTCCCTCTGATTGCATACTGGTAATACCTGCGAGATAGAGCTTGCTCCTTACCTTATCGGATATTTCTGAGACATGCCCCGAACGCAAACTCTTAATCGCAGCTCTTATATCACGGTCGGTCTGCGCAAGGGTGCGAATGTGATCGACAGGAGCCCGATCGAATGTCGTGATGTATAAGTTCGACGTTATTTCGTCCACATCACTTGCAGTTGCTGCCCGAGCTTCAAGCAGTGCCTCCACCTCAGAGCATATCTCCCAAGTAATGCGAGGATTCCCCCCCGCCCAGTAGAATATACGGTCAGCGACCTCGCGGCTTATGGACAACCGAGCCTTCTGAAGAAAGAAGGCGAACTCCTGCTCGCTAAAGTCATTGAGAAATATCTTCTGGCCAATGTTGAACGGCGAGACATTCTTATCTTTGATTAACTCTGAAGGCTCCGCAACGCCCGACAAGATGTAAGTCACTCTGCCGTAGTCCGGAAAATTGGTGCGGGAGAAATACATGCTCCGGATGTGCGAGAAGACACGGTCGGAGAAACTATAGTTCGCCAACGAATCAATTTCATCGAGAATGAACACAAGCTTACCACGGTAATGTTTGAGAACACTTCTCAGAATCCCGTCGAAGGTCGCGGCTGAATAGTTATCGCGGGGAAAGTTCGACGTAACCAAGCTATCGAATAGCTGCGGGTGAACTGCGTGAGCAGTGTTTAGCAACAGAGCAAAATACTGCTCCAGCGAATCCAGCCTAGCGGATAGATCTACGTACACGAATAGAAAGTCAGGCCGCTCCAGTGTGCGCCTAGCGTTTAGCAGCAAGTTCGTCTTACCCATCTGCCGAGCTACCAAAACATAGCCAGGCCTACCCATCCCCTCCACGATACTACGTAGTTGGCGATCCGCCGCCCTCTCTACATACAGTTCGCTAGGAATAATCGTGACGGGCTGCAAAATGCGGCTCATCGAAACACCTCGAGCTTAGTGCTTGCCAACGCCTCATCCAAAGCGGCGCGCGACTCAGTCATCATTGGCAAGAGACTGAGGTAATTTCCAAGAAACACCTTGATAAAACGAGGTGACATGCGTGCTGCTGCGAGAACATCGGCTTGATCCGCCTCAGATAGTTCTATGTTCAACTCTGTCAGTGCCATTCGCAGGAGCTTCTCGATATCGCTCCTGCGCCATTCCGCAAATCGGATTACCTTTAGGATTTGTGAGACACGCGGCAAGTCCGTTACTTGTAAAGTTGGATCAGTGACGGACGAAAAGGCAAATGCGACTGATTGGCCGGATCGAGACTTGCTATGTAAGATAAGAAGAGACGACAAGCGACTAAGAAACTCGGTCAAACTATGCGGATCCGCGATCGGCATTTCCTCAACAAAAATCCACCGTATCCCATCGTTACAGAGATTAGTCATCTCTTCAGCTAGCGCCTCAATCAATCTTGGCCAACTATCGAGAAGCAGGCCCTCATCTAAAGTGGACGCTAGCTCTTGATGCAGAGCTGCGAACAACTCCTTTACTGTACAGCCGGAATAGTGCCCTAGGGAAACCATCCGAAATGCTTGCGCCCGCATAAGGGAACGCGTCAAAGCTGCTGTTTTTCCGAATCCACTAGGCCCGAATAGCCACACATTTTGGCGAGAAAGATAGCTACTAAGAACAAAGTCTTCTCGGCGCTCGATATAAAACGGTTCGCTCTCGGGTCTATTTGCATCAAACAGCACTTCGGAGCTCTTCGGCACCGCGATCGATCGTTCGGACATGCCGAGGTGGGTCAGAATAAAGTTTCGCACAATCAGATAGGCTGTGCTTTTATTAGACTTGGGCTTGACAATACTACTGTGATCTTCTTCGGCAATGAATTCGCTTTGATATTCAGGATTTGGTACTTGAGGAACAATTTTGTCTTGTCCTCCGTAGACTCGAACGACTTTGATCTTCTCGTTGCAATTCAAAGTCCTCCAATCGGTGTTAATCGATTCTAGGACGTCGGAGTGCTTTCTGAGCTGCCGAATTTGGAAATGTCTAAAGGAAAGGATGTCTCCGAAACTCGCGAGTCCCGCCCCTGCCGACGGTACCGCAAATGAAATGAGACCAGACACCTTCAGAGGAGTTCCTCCCTTCAACTCCTCGATAATGAACTTCTGCGCAATAAGACCGCCAAGGCTGTGGGCGACAATGATAACACTTGAGTAGGAGTGGAATCGCGCAGCAAACTCCGTCCGTATCGCTCTACTAAGATCTTGGATGCGGTTCGAGCGCCCGGACCACGGCAGCCTGATTAGTTTCGTCGGGTAACCGTAGAACGCGATTTCGATCCTGCTCGATACTAGCTGATCCTGCTTAAGGAGCGATGGAAACTGCCCCCAGGTTGTCTCATCGCCTCCGAGTCCGTGCACGAATAGCAGTAATAGCTTTTGTCCCAATGAACCTCCTCCGAATGAGTGGACACCTGTAGTAGGCTCATTGAGCCCGGAGGTGTCGAATGGAACGTCAACGTCGGTCATTTACCGAAGAGTACAAGCGCCAGGCCGTTGAGCTGGTGGTGTCGAG
>Ga0209700_104719_pt1 | contig 24141 bp, 14 predicted proteins | sample SiratroredBW_FD_187528 | JGI IMG/M metagenome (GOLD analysis project Ga0209700, IMG submission 187528) | Root nodule microbial communities of legume samples collected from California, USA - Siratro red BW (SPAdes) (version 2) | ecosystem: Host-associated > Plants > Roots > Nodule | place: USA...
ATTGCGAAATTCAATTTGTTGATTCTGAGAATCAACTTGCAGATTTATTCACAAAGCCCTTGAATAAAGAAAGATTTAATTTTCTCAAAAATGAGTTGGGCATTATTGATTTCAAAAATGTGAATTTATTCTGGAAGTAGATTACTGACTGGATTGTATTTCAATTGATTGTGAATCAATAAATTGAGTGGAAACTGCTGTAGCTGTTTTATGTGCAGACAAAATTTGTGTGCATTACTGCACCATTAGAGATGTTTCTTGGAAGAAAATGACATCTGAACAGTAAAGATGCTCGCAGTGAAGAACAAGGACATGAAAAGGATCAAGAATCAATTCTGATTTAATCCACTGCAGTCAACAAAATCAGCACTTATGAGAATCATTGCTGCTGGAGAATAAGAACAAGACTGTGAGCTGTTTCTAGTCAAGGGACACAACTGGTCAATGTTCAGCAACATGTGACTCAGCTACATGTAGAACGAGCATGCCTAAAGAGAAGAATCTTCACAGTGCCACGTGTCACAGATCTGTTCGTAGTCAACTGGTCAAAAAGCAATTCAGAATATTCTCTGAAGATAAGTACAGTCAGTCTGTTACTCTGCAACAGAGTTAGTGCATGCATTTGTTATGTTTGTTTGTGCATTAGAAGTTCTTTAAATCTGAATAGGTCTTGTATTCACTTGCACACACTACACTACTCTTGTGTGAACACCAAATCTCACGACCCATTGAGCATTCTGCCCTTGTTTTCACACAAACAATGGCTTCCTCCTCAGCATCCAGAAAAAGAACTAAGAAAGTCATAGCACAACCTGTTGAGCAACATGATTCATACGACAACAATGAGACTGGATTCCTCACTCGATGGTTCGGGGATAACATGGAAAGCATCAACGAATACCACAGGGAGTTCAGCCACAAGACATTTGTCAACCCGAAGTTTTTAAGGATGGAGTTCCTTAGAAACGAAAATCTGAATCAAGTTGTGGATATCCTCAAGTTTCAAAAGCTTGAACGCTTTGTCAAACTGTCCGGGAGCATCTATCCGGACTTGGTGAAGGTGTTTCTCACAAACTTGTGGATTGATGACGGTGTGATCTATTCACAAGTGAAAGGGGTGGACATGGCTATTACGGATGAAGTTTGGCTTTCGGTGGCTGGCCTATGAGATGCTGGAACAATAGTTAGCAGGGCTAATGTGGCAGATTTGGGTGGCTTTGACAAGGTCCAGTTCTTGAAGTCTTGTCTAAGGAACCCAAACAGTACAATAAGGAGCTACTCAATGGGAGGACTTTCCATTATTCCAAGACTGTTGTCCTATATTGTGATATGGATACTTACACCCAGGGGATTTAACCATGCAATGCTTACTGAAGATGATCTGATTCTGATGTACTGCTTGGTCAATAAGATAAAGGTAAACTGGGTGAGTGTCATTAAGGAGCAGCTGGTCCGCATCAGGAAAAAGCCTGAATTTAAAATCCCCTACGCAATATTGATCTCTAACTTTATTGAGTACTATGATATTGATGTGGAGAATGAGCTGAATAAAGAAGTCAAAGCTCAAAGTCAGATCACCGTGGTCACATTGAACAAAATAGGACTGAAGAAGGTTAATGGAAATCAATGGATTTGCAAGGCCACTGCTGAAGAAGATGAGACTGAAGGTGCTGGAACAAGTGCTGCTGCTGAGCAGTTTACTGGAGGAGACATTGGGACTGGAGAACAGTCTTTCTCCAGGTTTGAGCAATTGATGATCAATCAACTGAACAACATAGAGTCCAATCAGAAGTCTCATCATGAGTATTGCGATACTCATTTCCAGAACCTGGAAGAGCGAGTGGATGACATTCAAGGAAAGCTGGGGCAGATGTTTTATGGGCCAGACGATTAGTGTACACACTGCTTGGTTGATGATTGTTCCCCTCCATTTGATGAACTCAATGGGGGAGAATTAATTGTGTGTGTGTTTAGTGCCCTGTGTGATTTACAGTTTATTGTGTGTCATCTGTTTCAATCTGTTTCTGTTTATCTTTCAGTTGGTTTGCTTTAGTTAAGATCTGCTTAGTATGGTACTAAGCATGGGTTGATTGAATATCTGCTGGGTATGTGCCAGCACTTACAGCTTGGTTATTTTTCAGTTTGTTGATGTTTTCCTAATCATGATCTATGTCCTTGATGTAACCGGCAATTTGCTATGATGATATATTAATGAAATGATTGCATTATGTTTTTAATCTCTTTATATGCTTTTAAGGGACATCAAAGTATGGGGGAGTAAAACATCATGATTTGAATAAATTGAGTCTGGATTCTGGAAGAAATTCAATTAATTGTGCTTTAACTGAACCAGCTGATTTGATATTTTTTACTCTGAACCTATTGGACTTCATGATGCTAATAAACTGCTTGAGTAATAAACAGGTACTTCAGGCTCAAATTATTAAACTCAACACACAACAGATTGCCTTCATCAAATTGGGGGAGATTGTTAGCACCAAGGCTAAGCATGTGATTTGATGAAGTCAATATTGTGAGCACCAAGGCTTAGCATGTGAAGTTGATGAAGACTGCCTCATGAAGAATCTGTTGGAACCAACCTAGACCAGAATTGTTCAAGTGAAGACTTTGTGCCAACATGAAGATAGTTGGGTTATTAGGTTTTGGTCCTTAGATGGGTTCGTGTGTTGGTGATTGGCTTAGTCCTTAATAATGAGTGGCATGATTCATCACTTCTGAGGTGCTAAAAAGATTCACAAAGATTTTTATTAACACTATTTTTAATAAAAATAACCCAAAATGTTTTTGCTGGAAAAAAGTTTTTCAATCGATTGAATTTCTAAAACAATCGATTGAATGTGACAGTTATTTCTGTTACAACTGAAATACAGTTATGGCGGTTACAACTGAAAACTTTGACTGGGTCAAACTAACGGTCAAATTCAATCGATTGAATGGTTTGTTCAATTAAATGAATTTTGACAGCTAAGGAGTTTTTAAAATTGATTTTGGGTATTTAAAGGAATGAGAATCATCACTTTCAGATTTATCAAAACATAGACTTTCGGAAAGCATTCCTTGAGATTTTTTAAGAGAGATATTGCCCCTTTTGTGTGATCATCATTTTGACAAAGCTTTTCAAATCAAGAAACCTCCAAGATCGTGAACCTTTGAAGCATCCTTGAAGTGAGGTTCTTGCTACTTTGGTTTTGAACCAAAGCTAAGTCTTCTACACCTGATCTTCATTCTGTGTAATCTGTTTTGTATAAAAGCATTCTGTAATCCTTTCTGATCCTGTTGATTTGCAATCTGTTTGCTGTTTTCAATTACTGGGTTTGTAATTGAGTTGGTGCAGTGGGTTCTGCATTGGTCTCGCATCTGCTGAAGGGTTCAGTAGAGGGTGAGTGCTGCTGGGAGCAGTGTTGCTTGCGGACTACAAGTGTTATGGTGCAGTGGGTTTCTGCATTGGTTACACACTAGCTGAGGGGTTCAGTGAGGTGTGGGTTTACTGCTGAGAGCAGTTTGTAACTTGCTGGGAGCAAGGGTTGTAAACTGATCTTGTGATCTGTTTTAGTGGAAATCTTTGCTAGTTTGCAAAGGACTGGACGTAGCCCTTGAGGAAGGGTGAACCACGATAAAAATTCTGTGTTCTTGTTTTTCTCCCTACTCTTCTTGATTGCTTTTATTCACTGCTACCATCTTTAAAATTAACTGGATTAAAATCTGTTCATACTGTTATTCATACTCTGAACATCTGTTTGCATAATCAACTGTGATTCTGGATTGTGTTTAATCTACTGGATTGTGTTTAAACATCTTAAATCTGGGTTAAAACATTTTCACACTGCAAACTGTTTTCTGGGTTTAACTGAATTCTGGGTTTAACTCTGATATATTCCACTGTGCACAATCGATTGTTTACCTGACAGTTCAGAATTACATAGTCAATCGATTGAATAAAGAATTTTCATTCTCTACTTCAAGAACAAATCAGATTTGCTAAAAGTTTTGAAAGTTCAATTCACCCCCCTCTTGAACTCGGTCTAAACCTTATTTTACATCTTCAAAGTTCTTTTTAAACTCATTTCAATTTGAAAAACTAATTGGAATTAGATTAGGAATCAAGATTGATACAAGATTGGATTACAACACAATAAAATAAAAGCAAAGATAGATTGCACAAGAAAGTTTTTTCTAGTTCATATAGAATGACCATACATCTAGTCTCAGTTATTCAACCTTAGAATAACTAGTTCCACTATCCTCAAGAAGTTTTCACAAACACTCAACCAAGTAGTTGCAAACTCAAGATAGAGAAAACACCACTAAATCAACTATTGAACACCCTCAAGAGCAAATCAATTTGGCCAACTCTTGATCATACAAGAGGATATTAAGCTTATCAACTCTTGATCACACAAGAAGATTTCTTCCTTATCAACTCTTTGATCAACAAGAGAAAAGAAAATATTGAAACACTCCGGCAAAGAACAACAACGAAAGAATTTACCAAAAACTCACAGCAGAAGCAACACAAGGATCTTTCAGTACATCATATGGTCTTAAATCTTTAAAGCTCTTTTAAGTATTTGAAATATCTCATATTTCTCACTCATAATTCACTTTTTCAAATTGTAATTCATATAAGAAAGAGCAAAAAAATCTATTTATAGAGTTCAAAAAAACTAGTTTAAAACTAATATTAACACATTTAATCAAATATTCAGGGTGTCAATTGATTATTCTTAGTTGAATTTTTAAAAAATAGTTACAATACTTTCTATTTTAATAGATTATGACACGTGTTAATAGATTATCTTTGCTTTATAATAAATGGAAAAAACATATTTAATTAATTATGAAAAATGTTAATCGATTATAATCATGAGACATGATTTTCCAAATCTCTGATTTAATCAATTGAAAAGGATATAATCGATTATTTTTTGAATAAATTATGACACGTGTTAATATATTATTTCTGCTTTGTAATAAATGAAAAAACCATATTTAATTGGTTATGAAAAATGTTAATCGATTATAATCATGAGACATGGTTTACCAAATCTTTGGTTTAATCAACTGAAAAGGATATAATTGATTATTTTATTCTGAACAACATGAAGAACAATTTAATTGATTATTAAAAATTGTAATCAATTGATAAAGTCATAAAACTTTTAAAAATAAATGTTCACTTTTCAAAACCCATTTTTTAACTCATTTTAATGTGGTTGTGTGATGATGATAACCTTGTGAAGGACTCAATAATATACAATGAAAGCAAAATTCTTTATGACATTTTCAGCATCTTCATCTTCAATCATCATCAAAACATCTTCATATGAGGCTTGAGGCATTTTTCAAGTCTAACAATCTTCTCCTTTTTTTTTTATGATGACCCATACTAGATGCATGGTTCATACGTGTATGTTGGAGATGATGCCACAACTTTTATTTGAGTCTTCACATCACACAAGTATAAAAAGAAAAAAAAAAAAAAAAAAAAAAAAAAAGAAACAACAAGTACCTCCCCCTTATGTAAACTCCTCCTTGGTCCATGCTCCCTCTACATAAATACTAGGGAAAAACAATAAAGAGCCAAAACTAGAGTCCAAAAAAAAAAAATATTTAGAGATCTTCTAGCAGAGTTGCATAAATCTCTCTTGAGGCATTATAAAAAAGATACACCAATAAGATCATGTAATATAGCATGTGCTTAAAAAAAATGATAAACATCAAACAAATAAGGACATATTTAATCAATTTAACGTGATTAATTGATTATCCTAGAGCAAACATAAATTCCAGAAAACAATAATTTCTAAAATAATTGAAATATGTATATAGTTTAGTTTAGGGACTAAACACAATGTTTGAAAATAGTGTGAAAAACATATTTAACCCTACACACATATATAGATAGATAGACAAATAGGCAGAGAGACAGAGAAACAAATAGACAGATAAATATATATATGAATAGATGAATGGATAAATAATATGTATATAGAGAAATAGACACATAGATAGACATATAAATAAATAGTCAGACAAATAAATAGATAACATATATATATATAAGTATATATAAAGAAAAATAGATAGATAGACTAACCCACGAAGAAAGAGAGATCCAAATAGATAAAGACACAAATAGACAATCATATAGATAGATAGGTAGATAGATATATAGATAGATAACTTTTTTAAGAAAAAAAGTAATCTTATATTAAGAAAAAAAAATTAACCTAAGATATTTTTTGACAAAAATTACAAATTTAAAAATACTTTGAAGTATATAAATTAGTACTATAAAGTGTCACATACCATAATTAGAAAAACAATACAACATAAGATATAACCACTTTGATAAATTTTAAAATTGTTTAGTCTAGAGATGTATTTCATATACATAAAATAAAATATTTCGTAAACCACGACATGTTAAAAATATTCTAAAATAAAACATTCCACAGATATATTTTCGTAACGTTGAACAATTATTATGTTTTGATTTATTCGTAAAGAGGTGCTTGATAGTTCTGCATTATTATTCCTTCACACACACCAGCTTTAATAGAATCGGTACGGCTTAGAAAAGAGAGAAAGTTAGCCAAAACAGAATCTGTACAGAAACAATTCATGTCTCTGAAAAACTATATACTGCACTTTCCTGTTTATTAATTGCTCCATTGTATCATTGTATTTAGATATCGTTGGTGGGTTCATCCTATTTGGCAAACTTTAGTTAAGGCACAAGCTTTTATATTCAATTCTTTCTTCCAACTTGTATATCAAACAATTCCCATTTGATTTATTTATGGTAAATAATAATATAATGGTGTCAAGATATTTGGGTAATTGTGTGTTACATGGGTTCCCAAATTAAATACGTTTCAGTAACGGGGGTGAGCCTGCTCAGGACAGAACATAGAAAATTCTCGTTTTTTGTGAGTTCCCTGAATCCTCGTTATGGGGTCTTATATATCGAAATGATGTCTCACTAATATGGAATATTAGTACACCGAAAAAGAGAGAAAAATAGTAGCGAGAAGATAAATAAAGTAATCTAAGCTTATCTATGTGCGTGCTTTATATGAAGTGGCTTACATGAATCAGGAGTAGTTCGAATAATATTGATTCTTATAAAATTAATCTTGATAAAGGTTGCTTTTAAAATTCTTAATGAATCAATAAGTGCCAATGTCCTTCGCGACCAAAATGGAGTTTTCGAGTTCAGACCAACACCATGTGACCCATGTTTGGAGGCCGAATCGGATCTTCGTACTCGATCCCACGCAACTGTTCAACTGGATTTTGTTTTCGAGTGTAAGAGAAAAAATCTCTTTTATTTTTTTGGAAGAATACAATTAGCTCTCTATAACTAAAGCTAAGTTATTCTTGAGTTTTCTTGATTTTAGAATTATATATTTTTTTACTTATGGTATAGATTTAATTGTCAAAGGATTAAATTAAATACCTTTATGGTCGTCATATTGATTCATATCCAACTTTAATCAATATTTATTGGTGAATCCTGAGTTCCTTAATTATACAAGAAGTAATAGTGAAAATTATTTATTTCTTATGGTATCGAGGTCGTAGGATGTTTTACTCTATCAATTAAGTCACTAAGTTTTTTAATATTACACGCAATTACAATTAAGATTTTATGTATTAAGTCGATAATTATTTTAACAATACATAAACTTCAAACTTGGTAACTCTTGATTTGTTCTTAATTTTATAGATTATTATATTTTCAAAGTACTTTTGTAATGATCTAGAAATTTGTATTTAAAGTAAAAATGGTAAAAGTGAAATGAACATTTGAATATTTATTAATAATCTGAAAACATGTATTTATATAAAAAGTCTTATTTTTACAAAAAATTCATTATTTCTCTAAGCCTATGTTCCTTCCTTTTTCTCTACCTTTTCTCTAAAATCTTGTCCCTTTCCTTCATCAAATCAACAATTAAATTTCATCATTGGACTCGTGACAACAATCTAAGCAACATTCTCCGATTAGAAACTCGTTTGAGTAAGTTCAATTCTACAGTTTTTGTCCTCAAAGTTAGTTTTCAATTTGTTTCTTAGGTCTATGAATAACTGTTGCAAGTGTTCTTAGAGAATTCAATTTATTGGTTCATCATCCTCGTAGTGTAGTCTGAACATTCATTAGATGCTCTATGGTGCAGGTTAGGGTGCTTGTACTCTTAAGTTTTTGGAGCTCTTTTGAGTGTCTCTATTCTATCAAGTGAGGGAAGCTAATTAGTAGACTGTAATAGATGTTGATTTTTATTGAATATTTGGATCTTAGGTTAGAAATATGAACTCAATGTGAATTGGTTATAAATGCTCCTTTTCCTACAGGTCTGATCTGGTATTGCATGGAATGAGTAGAAATATTGGATTATTAGTTTCTAAGCTCTTATAGAATAGATTTTTGAGCTTTTAATTGATGTATTTCCGACTTTAGTTATGATTTGATAAGTTTCATATGAGTTTTGAGAAGTTAATTATTAAAATGTTGTAAATATTTGTTTTGAATTTTGAATGAAATGTATTTGGGTTTGAAGTGCATAAAGTCATCATAGAGGTTTATATATGAATGAGATAAGTTATCAGTTGTGAGGATTTAGTTGAAGGAAATTGATAAATTATAGATATGCATTGTATGTTGGTTGAAGAAGTTCGGCAAGTAGTGTAGATTGAGAAGATTTTCACTCAAGGGAGGAGATTCTCGCTCAATCAAATATAGTTCTAGACTACACCTGCTCTTGGGCTCATTTTCGCTCAAATGAGAAATTTTCACTCAAGTGAGGAGATTCTCACTCAAGTTAAAAAAAAAATTATTTACCTTTTTTGATTGTTTGATTATTTTGTAATGCAATTTGTGGATTTGATAGAAATGATTGATTTATAATTGAGATTGAATGGTATTGATGATTATGTAATTCTTGAGATATTTGAGAATGAGATTGAGATTGAAAAGTGAATGAATGCATGAGTAGAGATATGCGCATATTATATGATATTGTTAAAGTGATGTTTGAGGTGGTCAAGATCAAGGCATAGTATTTTCATGAAAGAAACTACTCGTGTATAGGTCAATTAGGATGTCCATTATCTAAGGGTCTGATAAATAACGATTGATATCCTGACTCTACTAGTAATAAGAATCAAATGTATGAACATTACTAGGTAGTGAGATTCAAAGGAGGTTTGAACTGGGTGACTACAACTTCAAATATAGCTGCTTAGAAAAATCTTAAGGGGACTAACCTTGTCATACAAGATTGTTGATTCATTGATTTAGGAATGGTGTGGATTCACAGTTTGGATTGTATGACAAGTGCATATCTCAAGATCTATTCAATGCACAATCTTCCAAAACTATAGTCAAGTTTTTTTTTATGTATGTCAAAGTCATGTATTAGAATTTGTGAATGAATTGTGTGTGATAGATGATTGGATATGTCTTTATGTGTTACTTGAGATATGGTATTAATTTGGATTATCTAAGATGTTTTAAAAGTTGTTAGCTTACCTTTTCTTGTTTGTGTTTGTGTAATTGTTTTCTATCTATGATAGTCATGTATTACACAAGGAGTAGATAACATTGTAGAGCAGTACATACATGATCTTTTGGATTGAATAGATTTTCTCAGCAAGAGATTTATTTTGAAAAATTCCTATATGATATTTTGTAAATATGTTTTAAATTTTAGATTAATATGATTGTATATTTGAAGCATATTAAGCATGGATAACTATAAAATATGTTAATATGTGTTATAATAATTGATATAGAAGTTATATATTTTGTGGAGTGCTACAACTTTTTTTTTCTTGTTCTTTGCTTTTAGTGGACATTTGTATTTTGTACAAAAAATAGGTGTTTAAGTGTAAAATGTATTAATACTTTATTTTATAATAAATTTGTGTATTTTCTTATTTTGACTAACACTTATTGTTTTATTTATGATTTTCTTTAAATATTCCTTTAATTTAACTTCTATTACAATTAATTCCTCACTTTATGAGCTTCAATTTTAACATTTGGATCATATAAAAATTGGAGTTCAAAAATAAAACATACAAAGATGCAACAATTTAGTTTACTTTCTTAAATCTTGTACTTAGGAGTATTTTTGTAATTTTAGATGTTGTAATTTAGTGGGCCCACTTTTGTCCACATGTTTAGACATTATAAATAATCATTAACTAAAGTAGAACATAACACATAATTGAGTAAACAAATTTTATAGTTTCTATAACATTCAACTTTCTAGTTAGTTAGTTGATTTAGTTTAAACTTTTCTCAGTTTTGGTGTTTTACAATTATGCATTATTTACTTTCATTGCATCAATTAACTCATTTATCTTCCATGTTTTATGATTCATGCAATTTACAGTCTTCAATGCCTATGACTTCAATGAAGAGAATCAATCTCTAGAAGCAAAGAATTTCAAGAATAATCGATTCAATTTACTTTACCTTTGAATTCATTTAGTATTCAATTCTCGATCAAGATTTGTTTACTTTCAATATATGAACTGATTGGTTTGGTACTTTCTTCAAAGGTAGAAGATGGAGTTATTGTTAACAGAAATTTCGCTTGCAATGGCAAGTGCACCAATCACAAATGTAGCAAGTAATAAATACCATTCTTTTCCAGAAAACTTGTGCAGTACACAACAATATTCAAAATTACAATAAAATTAGATTAAAGAATAGTTTCATGGTTTTGAGTGTTGTGTAAGAAAATAAAATTATGCAAAAAAAATTAAATACTTTTTTAGATTTTTATCGAATATTGGATTGCAAAAAGATGTCAAGGATCAATTAGATGAAATTTTTAGGGTTAGACTCACCATTCCTCACTCTCATGTATAAATACAATTACCTTCTTTCCTCCCAAGCGTCAATGTCAATCCACAATAATACCCAAACTCTAATTTGTCAGGTGAATGAGTCTAACATTTCCTATTAACCGATAATTACTTGATTAATTATATAAAATGATTTGCTTTTGCCACAAGTGTTTAAGACAACAAATGAATCATGTTCTATTCCTATATACAAGCTTTCGTTAGGTATTTAAATTCAGATATACATTATAAATGATATTTTCCAAATTCCCTAAGAATTGAATATCAAGCCATGGACAATCACAACATACATTAAATAGAGAATGAAAATACTGATATCGAAAAAAAGACATGTATATAAAACCAATATTTGTTGTATGAGAGTTTAGTAGGTTACATATAACCCCAACAACAATGGCTTTAGTTCATTGTAGTCCTGATAACACCAAACATAAAAAAATGAACAATGGAAGAAGAATATGACTACACCAAAAAATCCTAAGGCTACCGTCCTATACTCACTCATGCTCTGCTCTAGCCCCACACGCCTTAAGCCTAACACAAGTAGTCCTTAAATAAATTTTCAATGACATTTGTGGTTGACCCAACCTTAGTGCCGTCAAGCTCAAGTTCCTTACAGAGGTCCATGTCCCAACTGATGTTTGACTCAACTCCAGTGGTGTTGGGCGCGACTTGACTGCGTCAACTTTTCTTTTATGTCTTTCTTCATGGGCTTCAATCAGATTCCTCTAAATCCAGTGCTATGTATTCATTTTTTTGGGAAAAACAAGAGGTAATGTCCATTCTCACACTCCAATAATCAATTATTGACAAAAATCTAATAAAATAAAGAAATAAGTGTAGAAAATGGGTTTAGGCTGAGTTCAAGAGGGGGGTGAATTAAACTATCAAAACTTTTCAAAAACTTTTCACAAATACTGGAAAGTATGAAAGATTGAATGAATATTCTTTATCAATTCACTGATCAATGCAATTCAAAATTACACAGCAAGAATCAGTATGTCAAAGAATAAATTCAGTCAATTATACAGATTTATCAAAAACTGAAACAGCTCAATACAATTCACTGAAGTCACAGAATCTTGAAATCCAATTGAGTGTACTAAGGCAAGCAGTTACTGTAGTTGATCAAGATACTATTAAAACCACAAGTGGAAGCAATTTACTTAGTTAAGATGAATAATAGAACAACGTAGAAACAATTAGATAATGAACAATCCAAGAAATTACAACTAATCTCAAGAAAGAATGGTATACAACTAATCCCTTTATATAGAAATCTGTTATTTTTTACCATTAAGACTTCAATTGATTGAGTCACCATTCTATCAATTGACAGCATCCTGTTACTTAATAGAAAATATATCAAGTTCAGATTTTGGAAAATAATTTACTGATTACCTATCTGAATTTGATTAACAAAATCTGATTTGCTTTACTCTTAAAATATTTTGGAAAATATTATTAAACACATTTATCTTTGGAGCTTACTTTTGAATAATCAATCATGCAATCATATGATTTTAAATCAGAGACACAACTCACAACCACACACCCTCCCTAGTCTAGAACCAATACTCTCTCAAGCTCTTCAAGTCCTCATGCACTTCATGTTGTAGCTAGGATCCATTGTAGGCTTCACTCTTGTGTTAATTTCATCATATCCAGCAGCTACTGGTGCTAACAATCTCCCCTAATTTAATGAAATCAAACACGTGTGTGTTGAGTTGCAATGTTTCAACCTGTAACAACTGAACTCTAGAACCATTGATTAGAAATCTGTGAATTCAACAGGTTCAGTGAAACACTTAAAATCAACTGATTAAACTGAAACAAATAGATATAACTCTTTTGTCAATCTCAAACCAGTTCATACCGGTATTTTCTGCAATCATGCCATTGCTCCTTCATTTTCCATTGTCTCCCCCATTCTCCATTGCCTCGGTTATGATTTTAAAGAAAGAAAATGAAATAGTATTAGAAGTAGAACTATTTAAAACATAAAAAACATATTACTTCATACTCCATTCCATAAAATATTTGGGCAACATATAAGAGTGACTTAATCAGCCAGATTTTTACATGAATTAACTGGATAGACAACAAAGTACGCAAACCATAAAGAAATAGAAGGGTAACATCAACAGATAAAGCAGAAATAAAAACAAACCAACAATATACTAGACCAGGAAAACAACTGGACCAACACACCAACTAAACACGCACCAAACCAGACCTACTGCTTACTTCTCCCCCATTGCATTCATCAAAGTGAGGGGAAGAAACTAGCAAATATGCAATAATAGTTTCAGTCATTAGGATTAAAGAACATGTGGCCAAGTTTGTTCTGAACATCTCCTACCATGCCCTCTATATCTTGGAATCTGGTCTCACAATATTGGTGATGGGTGCAGCCTTCTTCTTGCATAGTGTGTAGTTAATTCATCATCCTTTCCTCAAAGCCCACAAAATATTGTTCATAACCACTTTGTGGTACATCTGCCATGGGTTCATCAACATCATCAACATTATCATCTTCCTCATCCTCATCCTCCTCTTCTTCTTCTTCTTCAGCTTCAGCAGATTGCTCATTTGAGCTATCAAAGTTAGCATTGCATATCCATTTCTCATCATTCACCTTGATGAGTTCTATTTTGTTGAGTATTGCTTTTGTTACTTCATTGTGCACCTTTACCATCTCTACTACCTCTCCATCAGTATCAATTTCGAAATATTCAATAAACTGTGAGATAAGGACAACATATGAAATTTTGTATTCCACCTTCTTTCTGATCTTGATAATGTGCTCCTTAATAACACTCACCCAATTAACTTTAATCCTCCCCATAAGGCAATACATCAACATCAGATCCTGCTCGGTCAGTACAACATGGTTGAAACCTCATGGTGTCAACAACCAAATGACAATGAATGTTAGGATTCTAGGCGTAACAGCCAGCCGTCCAATTGAGTAACTCCTGGACTCAGTTTGTTGATTTCTTGGACATGTTCTGAAAAACTGTGATTTGTTCAACCCCGCCAACTCAGTTACATGTTTCCTCCCAACTGGTATTCCAGCATTGCGTAGTCCAGCAACAGTTAGCCAAACTTCATCCTTGATGCAAATGTCCACTCCCTTGACTAGAGAGTAGATTGCATCCTCTTCATACCACATATTGGTGAGGAATACCTTGACCAGATTAGGATATACGTTTCCTGACAGTCTAACAAATTTCTCCAGCTTCTGAAATCTCAGAATCTCCTTTACTTCATCAAGGTTCTGCTCCTTCAACCAAAGCATCCTAATAAACTTAGGAGTTATAATGACCTTTCTACTATATTCTCTGTGGAATTCCTGAATGCTTTCTCTATTGCCAACCAACTATCGAGATAGTCAGTATCAATGATATCAGTAGGTTCTGCATTCTTCACACAAGCTCTCTTGCGCGTTGTTTAGAAGTGGAGGAAGAGGCCATTTTCAATGGATTCAGAGAAGGCAAGTCTTATGCAATATGCACTCTAGGATGAAGAAAATATGCACTCTTAAAATCTTTTGAAAAATATTATTAAGCACATTTACCTTTGGAGCTTACTTTTGAATAATCAATCATGCAATCATATGATTTTAAATCAGAGACGCAACTCACAACCACACACCCTACCTGGTCTAGGACCAATGCTCTCTCACGCTCTTCAAGTCCTCATGCACTACATGTTGTAGCTAGGATCCATTGTAAGCTTCACTCTTGTGTTGATTTCATCAAATCATATCTAGCAGCTACTGGTGCTAACAATATGTTGGTTCCATACTTAGAAAGAGTTTATTTTATTGTGTTGTTTGTTTGACGTAGTAGTTAAAGGTTTCTTTTTTCACAAGGATTTTGAGTTTAAGTCCTTCCAATTACAGTTTGGTAATAATATTCATAATAATATTAATAATAATTCTCGATAAAAATGATAATAATAATAATAATAAATAATAAGACAAATAAAAGTATACGAATATAATATTAATAATTATAAATTTTTTAGATAATCAAAATACTTCAAGCAAAGAGATCAATTTAACCAATTCAAAAAATCTTTAGAAAATTCTAGCCTCTTCTATTTTAAAATCAGACTTTAACACAATATAAACTTTCCCCACATTCAATTATTCACTATATTTTTGTTTTTTTCTTGACATTTAAATCATGAAAAATCCCCATCCTTTTGTGAATTATACTTTATATCCCTTTAAATAACTTCTTCCAAAATTGAATCACATTAAGGACGATGATCTCCATGCTCTATGTAATCAGAATGAGATAGTCCATTCATCCTTACAAGGTTAACGGGTTCATGGATGACAACGAATTTCTTTTAAAGCTTAAAGGGGTGCACAAATGTTTTATTTTATCGAAACAGGTTGGCTATTTGACTCAAGCTATAATGAACTAACAAAAAATTACCTTCATCATTAGCAACATGCACATGAATTAATTAACAAACAAAATCAATTATAAGTCAAAAGTAATAGTACTTATTGAATTAAACTTTGAAGCTCAAAACCTCACCTGGATATTGTTGATCCCAATGGTTACCACACCATATATGCTAGATATAATTTTGTCATCACAAAAACATAAGAGCAACCACAAACTAAATTCCCAACAAAAACCACATAATCAATTCACAAATTTCAATAAGCAACAACACACAGAAATTTCTCATTAAACACAAGTAAAATTCACTCCAAATCATAAACCAATTGCATCATAATTATCACATGGCCTAGTTAGTTACACAGTTTGTAATCAAAACAAAAATAAAAAGTAGAAAATAAAGTAAAACAAAATAACATGAAAAATAAAGACAAGAAAAAAAGTAAAAACAAAATAACACAAAAGAATCCTTCAATAGTCAGCTAAATATCTCTAAAGATCTCTTTTTCCTCTTCAACCTTGTGTCCTGCATCATCATCATCTGCGGGCTCACTCCTTCCTCCAAAATGGTTCTGGTCCCGAAGCCAAGCAACATAGGCACTAAACTCCTCAGTTAAGAGTACATGAAATGCAGGTGGGAATTCTGGTCCATGGAATGACAATCCTCAGAGGGTGTCCATCATCATTGTCTGAGCCCAGAAGATTGCTAATTTGCACTATAAATTAATCTCTAACTTAATTAGATACCAATTTTGAATCTAATGGTATAAGTAACTAAAACCTTGGTAGCTAATGTTAGATACCAATTATCTTGACTTAATTGGTCACTAAATTCAATCATTATTTTATTTTGTAGTTATTTAGCTGAGAGTACATGAAAATGCAGGTGGAAATTCTGGTCCATGGAATGACAGTCCTCGGAGGGTGTCCATCACCATTCTGGTCCATCATTATTTTATTTTGTAGTTATTTAGCAATCATAACCTAATTTGGTGATTATTTTGGTCACAATTAGTAACCATTTTATCTGGTAGCTAAACATTGGTCTCTAAATAACTTTTTTCTTGTAGCGAGAGTAGCTAAGGATACTTGTCTGTCTTTGTGTATCTGGTAACACTCTAACAATTGTTCCACCTTCATCTTCTGATCTAGACATTCGTCTATATTTTATTTTCAATAAAAAGGGAAGGGTTAATTTTTGGCTCTCTATGATGATGCCCAGACCTATGTTGCCTAGGTGGAGGTTGATATAGATCCTGATTGTGATGGTTGCTCTTTGAAAATTCCTCTTGTGAAGGAAGTGTTCATAGTGTCTCTCTTCTATGTGATCCTTCACTATATTTTCCTTTATATGTCATCATTTTCTCCATCATCATCATAGCCTTATTCATTTTTCTATCATTTTCTTTCATCATCTCACTCATCATCTCAGATAATTTTTTTTTTGTCTCCCTCAACTCATCTTTAACAATTTTGCCCCATTATTTTTCACACTACCCTTAACACTAGAAGAATGGCTAGGATAACTCCACTTTCAAGGGTTGTGCAAGCACCATGAGTCCGAGTTGATACGTTTGCAAGAGGAGTTGGTCTATGTTGAGCGTTAAAAGAGGTCGAGGGCCGAATGGCCAGTATGGAGAAGGAGGTAGTAGAGCACGACCAAAAGGAGGCTCAATGGTGGAAACGCGAGGAGGAGCTTGTACATAGAGAGGTCGCGTTGAAGGAGGTGAAAATTCAACTTCAAAGAGGCTGCGTGGAGGTGTATGAAGAGGGCTTCATGAAGGCGATGAGGCAAGCCCTTCTATTTTCTCCTGACCTGGAACTGACGCGTTTTGACATTGACAAGGAGGTTGTCGACAGCCACCTTGTAGATGATTAGGATTCCTTGGTTTGTAATTAATACACTTGCGAACTTATTTTATGTTACGTATAATTACCTACAATAGAACAACTTTAAGTGTTTGTTATAGATGTTGTATGTCGGTATTTTGCCAAAACATTTTTCTGTTCAACTTAAGCGTTAGCTTAGTCATTTCCCACGAAGGTCGTTAAGCGTTTACTTAACTCGATTCTTAGTTTATACAAAATTCATTAAGCGTTTGCTCGAGTCGGATCTTATCTTAAGTGTTGGCTTAGTCATTTAGTATGAAAGTCATTGGAGCGTTTTTCCGACTTGTATTTCAACTTAAGTGTTAACTTCAGTTACTTTTCACTAAAATCGTCTATGCGTTTTCCCGACTTAGATTTTAACTTGAGCGTTAGCTTAGTTGTTTTTACATTGAAGTCATGTAAGTGTTTGCCTGACTTAGATTTTAACTAAGCATTAGCTTAGTTGCTTTTACATTAAAGTCGTGTAAGCGTTTGCCCGACTTAGATTTTAATTTAAGCATTAGCTTAGTTGTTTTTACACTGAATTCGTGTAAGCGTTTGCCTGACTAAGATTTTAACTTAAGCGTTAGCTTAGTTGTTTCTACATTAAAGTCGTGTAAGGGATTGCCCGACTTAGATTTTAACTTAAGCATTAACTTAGTTGTTTTTACATTGAAGTCGTGTAAGCGTTTGCCCGACTTATTCGTTTGGAACACTCGGTTCGAGCGTTTGCATGATTCGAGTTTAGAATACCACATTAACAGGCAAGTAATGTAGAGTAATTCATCTTTCATTGACTCAGGTATAGGCCTCGTTAAAACCTTGCTTGTCAAAACCCTTCTTAGGGAAAAAATCCAAGTCAAGGAAAGAGTACGACGTACCTGTTCCTCATAATTAACTATAATACATTTTAAGGTGGGTGGCGTTCCATGTTCTTGGTATAGGTCTACCACCCAATTTCTCAAGCTTGTAGGCCCCGTTCTGAAAGGCGTCTATTACTCTGAATGGGTCATCCCAGTTTAGTGCCAACTTGCCTTCCTGTTTATTCTTATAGGCATCTGCAACTTTTCACCATACCAAGTTACCTCTCTGGAATGTTTGTTCTCATACTCGGGTGTTGTAGTGCCGTTCTACTCTTAGCTTGGTGGCTTCCTCACAAACCTGAGCATCTTCTCGGACTTCCTGTATCAATACTAGCTCGACTCAGAGGTTCTAATCATTGTTTTGCTCTTAAAAGTTCATTTTTCTCCATGAGACTTCCCCCAACTCCGTTGGTATCATAGCGTCCGACCCGTAAGTAAGTCGATAGGGGGTCTCCTTGGTTGATGATTGGGGTGTGCAATGATATCCCCACAGTATTCTCGGGATCTCTTCGGCCCATAATCCCTTCACCTGGCCAAGTTTCTTCCTAAGTTCGTTGAGTATCACCTTGTTTGCGGCCTCTGCCTGCCCATTTGTTTGGGGGTTCTTAACACTTGACGCCAAATGCTTTATACCAAGTTGGTTCAAGAATTGTTCGAAATTCTTGTCGGTGAACTGCCTACCATTGTCGGTAACTATGCTGTGTGGTAGGCCATGTCGACAAATGACATTCTTCCACAGAAAATTCTACACCAATCGGGCTGAAATAGTGGCAATGGGCTCAAGTTTGATCCACTTGGTAAAGTAGTCAATAGCTACTATCAGAAATTTCACATGCCCCTTCACTAGCGGAAAGGGACCAAGGATGTCTACCCCCCACCTGTTGAAGGGCCATAAGGTCGTTGTCTGATGTATTTCCTCTGGGGGCGCTTTGAAAACAGGTCTGAACTTTTGACACTCCTGGCACTTCTCGGTGTAGGAGCGAGTGTCCTGTTTGATGGTTGGCCAATAGTATCCTTCTCTAAGAACTCAAACAGTCATGGATCTTGCGCCTGAGTGCATTCCACAAATTCCTCTGTAGAGCTCGGAGAGTACATAATTGGCCTAGGTCTTATCGAGGCATTTGAGCAGTGGGAAAGAGTACCCTTTCCTGAATAGCTCCCCATCTGTGATAGTGTTTGAGGCAACCTGCCTTCTTATCCTTTTCGCCTTCATCTGGTCCTCGAGAAGCACGTCATCAACCAAGAAGTTCAATATGGAAGTCATCCAACTGTGTCTTCCAGCATGGACTGCAAACACGTTCTCATGATCTCAACTTCGGGTGGTCAAGACTTCCTAGATCAGTGTTTGGTGCTGGCCTGTTTTCTTCATGGTTGCGAGTTTGGACAATACATCAACTCGATCGTTTTCGGTCCTTAGTACGTGCGTTATATTGACCTCCTCAATCCAATGGACCAGGTTTTGGGCTATATGGTAGTATTTCGGGAGCAAGGGCTCCCTCGCCTGATGTTAGTCGTTCATCTAGCCTGCTACGAGTTGTGAATCAGTTTGGCACTTGAGGTTTTTCACTCCTAGGTCTTTGTCCAACCTTAGTCCTGTTATCAGGCCTTCATACACAGCCTAGTTGTTGGAAGTCTCAAACTCGAACCTAATAGACTGTTCTATCGCCACGTCGTCGGGCCCTTCTAGTATGATTCCTGCACCGCTACCTTTTTTATTAGAAGATCAGTCTATGTTGAGTAGCTAGTGTGTCTTCTCCTAGGCAACAAGGGGAACCCGGTGAGGAAATCTGCCAAAAACTATGCTTTTATAGGACCTCGAGATTCATATCTTAGGCCAAACTCCGAGAGTTCCACAATTCATGTCGTCATCCTTCCTACAAATTCATGATTTTGCAAGACCTTCTTGATGGGGTAGTCGGTCTTGATCGTCATGTTGTGGCTACGGAAATAATTTCGTAACCTCTTGGCGGAGAATACCAGGGCAAGTACCAACTTCTCAATGATCTGGTGCCTTTCCTCCACTGGTTGCAGTGTTCTACTCGTGAAGTAGACGGGTCTCTGCTTCCTCCATTCTTCATACACTAAGACCGAGTTGATGGCCAACAGTGCCACGATAGGGAGAGCAGAGATATCCTTCTTGATTTGGGTGAACCTGTGCTCACATGTATCACCCCAGATGAACTCCTTTACCCCTTTCAACAACCTGAAGAACGACTTTGACTTTTCAGTCAGTTTTGGAATGAAACGGGAGAGTGCGGCTAGCCTGTTGTTCAATTGTTGTACTTCTTTTAGGCATGTCGGGCTTCTCATGCCTAGTATGACTTCACACTTGTCGCGATTCGCCTCTATGCCCGTCTGGGTGATCATGAACCCGAGGAACTTACCTCCTTTGATGCCAAAGAAACACTTCTCGGGATTCAGGAGCATCTCGTGCCTTCTGACCTTCGAAAAGACAGCCTCCAAGTCAGTCGCATGTTGTTTGGCTTTAACTAACTTCACCACCATGTCGTCGATGTATAATTCCATGGTTTTGCCTAACAGCTCGTGAAATATCTTGTCCATTAGGCGTTGGTAAGTCGCTCCCACGTTCTTGATACCAAACGAAATGATTTGGTAACAGTAATTAGACTTTTCTGTCATGAATGCCTTCTTGTCTTCATTCGGAGGGTACATTCTGATTTGGTTGTACCCGGAATAAGCATCCAAAAAACTCAGCATTTCAAACCCCGACGTATCGACCAACCAAACAATACTCAAGAGAGCGTGTACTTGGGTCAGGCTTTGTTGAGATCCGTGTAATCTACACACATCCGCCATTTGTCGTTGGACTTTCTAAGCACCACCACATTTGCCAGCCATGTGGTATAGGTAAATTCTCTGATGAATCCAGCTCGGGTGAGCTGGGATACTCCTAGCTCTATAGCTGCTCGCCTCTCTTCCCTAAGCTTCCGCTTCCTCTAGGCTATGGGCCTGGCCTGCGGTAGGATTATCAATTTATGACACATAAATCAGGATCTATGCTGGGCATGTCTGCGGGGCTCGACACAAAGAGATTTGTGTTGGCTATGAGGACTCGCTCAACCTAATTTCTCACCAATTGGTAGGCATTGCTGTCGAGACGGGTGACCTGGTGAGGGAGAGTGCCAAGTTGTACCGGTGTCATTGGCTCATCGAAGGTGGGTCAGCCCTCCTCGAACTTGGCACGAGGGTCTAAGTCAACCTCATCCTCTTCCTCAAGGGCCTCCTGCTTCACTATTACCTCCACGTTGTGGCACTCTGCTGGTGGCTCATGGATTTCCTCGGCATGTAGCACTGTCTAGCCTCTTTTGGGTCTGCCTTTATTGTGATGATAGTTTTGTTCAGTGTTGGGAACTTCATGGCCATGTGGGGGTGGATACCACGGCCCGAGTTGGTTAAGCGTTCGCCTACCTATGAGCACGTTGTAGGATGTGTCCACCACCACCAGAATGTACCGTACTGTCAACGTTCTGTAGGACTGCCCTATACCAAAGGTCATCAGTAAGTCCACGTAGACTCGGGAGTGTACCCTCTATCCTGCGAAACCTAGCAAAGGTTCAGGATACGACCTAATGGTCGTCTCGGACACGTTGAGCTTTTGGAAGGTTGAACAATACAGAATGTCGGTTGAGCTTCCCTAGTTGATTAATGCCTTATGTACCCTCCAATTGGCAATCGTGATAGTTACGACTACTGGGTCATCTTGATTGGATCATTGATTGAGAAGTTTGTGTCTGATATGGTGATAGTCGGTTAGGAGCGTGGTGGTAAATAGCTCACTGAGTTAATGCTCCTAAAGTGCCTTTTTCTGGCAGAGTTAGATGCACCTCCATCTACAAATCCTCGTGCAATAGTATCGACCAAACTGAATTGAATATCAACCATGATAATTGACCTTTTAGTAGTGTGTACCAAGCCAAACTGGATGTCTACGACTTTAACCGACCCCGCAGCGACGTTCAGATCTTGTTGAGTTGTTCCGGTCCCTACTTCTAGTATCAGTTTCTAAGCCTTCCCCTCTTCGGGTCTGTGATGACCTCTGCCTCGCCCCCTACCGTGATGGAAGCGTCCTCCATGTCCTCCTCGTGTACCAAATGCTTTGATGCTTCCTCTGGCTGACAGTGCTTGACGCCTTTGGATGAATTGGGCTAGGGCTCCAGATTGAGTGAGCTCTTCTATGATGTCTCAGACCTTAGAGCAGTCCTTGGTGTTGCGTGATGGTAGCTTCACTGAAGTGTCGAGTCCGCATCAGGATGTGATTGCTTCGGGCGAGGAAGTTGGACAAGTTCCAAGTTGCAGGCTTCTCGCAAGACGACCTCCTGGCTGGCGTTTTAAGGAGTGTAGTGCTCGAATCTCCCTGGCCGACTTCTCCTCAAGAACCAAGAGCTTCCCGTCGTGGCCTATTGGTGAGACTTTCTTTTCCTGGCCTCCATGTTCTCCTCGACGCTCATGTGCCTGGCAGCCCTGACCCTTACGCTGTCCATGTTCTTGGGAGGATTCGTGTAAAGCATATCCAAGAACAGATTAGGCTTCAAACCGACTAGGGTGAAGGTTGGGAATCCCTAGCGTAGCCTTGGAGAACTGAGTCATGTATTGCCGCAGTGACTCGGACTCTCCCTAGGTGACATGCTGGAGGGATGCAGGTGAGGCCACCATAGCCTTGCTGTCAGCAAACCTTATTGAGAACTGTGCACACAGCGCCTCGAAGGACTCAACCGAATTAGAGGGCATCGAGTAATACCACTCCAAGGCTACCCCTTTCACCGTTGGAGGGAACAGGCGACATTGAACCCTCAAAATCGCCTAAGTCATGTATGACTTAATGTGGACTTCGGGATCAGAGCTTCTGTCATAAGTCTCGATATTCGGCCACTTCAACTTAGAGGGTAGACGTACCAACATAACCGTGGCCATGAAGGGGTGAAACCCACTGAGGTAAGCCCTCATGTCCTCCCTCAGTGGACCTCGCCGAATGGCATGTGTTTATAGTTCCTAGGAGGATCCTGACGACTTCCTTCCTGGATCCTAGAGTTTCATCCACGCACAGATCGGGATGCCCGAGTCCCCGTTGTCGTCCAGCTTTGGGTCGGCGTCCGACTCCAAGATGACTCTTCTTATGAACTCCCCTCAGTTGTGCTACCTTCCCAGCGAGGTGACTGTCGTCCGCCAGGGTTCACAAGTGGTCGTGCCCTCTCCTTCCGAAAGGTTATCATCTGGTTGTAGAGAGTCACATGTTTTCATCATGGTTTCTTCGATGGTTGCAGATCTTAGCGAGCATCTCTTCATATGCAACATGGAGTGTGTCCCTTTTAGCGTCTATGCCCTTCTGAACAGCGTCCTCCACCTGTTTCTGAAGAGCTTCCAATACTATCAGATCCATTCTTACAAAAAAGTAGTCCTGGGAAGAGTTTTACGAAGGCCCCACGGTGGTCGCCAAATGTTCTTACCTGACCCGAGTGGAGATCATTCACGATGATATAGTCGGCAACCGAGCTGATAGCGTTGAACCGAATGGTGGTCTACCTATAAAAGGCTATCTAACACTCAAGTCAGTAAGAGTGTAAAAAAGATGTTTAAGAGTATATGAGTGAGATAGATGACACTCCTTGTAGACGTGGTCATATTTATAAGACCTCGTCATTAAACCATATATTTTCTCATAATGATTTTGAATATTAAGAATCATGAATTACCATAATATAATATAATTGTGGTCAATTAAAATTAATCAGAATAAATTGAGATCAATCGTAATAAACTATTAATTGGTAATTAATATAGTTTTAATATTATTATTATTATTAATACTATATTTTTTTTCATATTATTAAATTTGCTTTTAATATTATAATTATTTAATTTCTATTATTGATATTTATATTATAAATATTTCTAATTTTATTTTTAATAATATTAGTTTATGATCAGTTTTATTATTATTATTATTATTATTATTATTATTATTATATTTATATTTATACGGAAAAAAATTAATATTAATAATATATTTATTAAAATTATTTATATTTATATTAAAATAGTTGTATTATTATTATTAATATTAT
>Ga0209700_104720_pt1 | contig 24134 bp, 18 predicted proteins | sample SiratroredBW_FD_187528 | JGI IMG/M metagenome (GOLD analysis project Ga0209700, IMG submission 187528) | Root nodule microbial communities of legume samples collected from California, USA - Siratro red BW (SPAdes) (version 2) | ecosystem: Host-associated > Plants > Roots > Nodule | place: USA...
CTTTTTTAGAATTTCGCACGACATTTGGATTTGCAAGAGTGAAAATAACTAGATGGGATCAGGAATCCTTTGTCCGGTTCAGGAATCTCACACACATATAATATTTTAGGGTTTTTTTTTTTTTTTCTGGTGTTGCTCGTTCTCATTGCAGCATGGAAAACTACTTGCAGATTTCCTGAAATGACCGTACAGATTTCTTTTATGCAGAGGTGACCTGCATAGGTGGTGAATAATTATGATGATTTGGAGGGACACAATGGGACTTTGGTGTGAGATATATAGTTTGGTAAATAATAATAATAATAATAATGGTAAGGTATGCACATGATGTAGATTCGTCCAGGGGAACGGGGACAAGGCGAAGCCAACTAACTAAGTAACCAGAGCGCGTGGTTAGGTTGGAACCCGAGAACATGGTTAGGTGAAGAGTGGTGGGTGAGGGTGAGTAATTCATTGACCAAACAAACACATTGAGAAGGTGGTGATGATAGAACTACCCGCGGGGCCACAGAGGTGAGAGATGGATTAACTTAACTTAACCTGAGGTTTGGCTTAGGTTACTGTGGTTCATGATTGTGCACTTAAGAGTTTGCGTGCACTCTTGCGTCCTCAACCCTCACGCACACGGGCACGTATTCATCAACCTTCCACAACACTCTCAAGGACTTTTTTTTATTTTATTATTATTATTATTATTATTATTATTATTATTATTATTTTAATCTTTATTTTTCTATTAATAATTATTTTGATGCACGAAGGGTAGATGCGTCAATGCATTTTCTATATAACTCAACTCCTCATCTCTCTTCTTGGTTACACACAGTTTCCACTTTCCACTTTGACTGTACCCAAGTCACGCTTGCTCCCTCTTCTCAACAGCTCCTGTTCTCTCTCTCTCTCTCTCTCTGTCTTTCTCTCTCCACATACATCCCTGTAAGTTTTTCTTCCACTTCGTTCATGTTGTTCTTTTACACCACTCTTATGTTTTCGCTAGTTATCATTCTTTGCGTGTGTGATTATGTTTTGTTTCCAAATTTGGTTGGTAGTTCTGGGATAATTTAATATTTGGAACTATTGCCTTGTCTCTTTGGAGTTTCAATTCACGTATATAAGATCTCGTGCGGGAATTTGTTTCCTATTTAAAAAAAAAAATCTTTTGGGTAATTTTTGTTTCCATTCCGGAACATGGCGCTCTTAGTTTTTGTGTATGTTCTTGTTTTGGTTATAATTATTGTCGTAACTTGTAAATTGTCTTAGAGTTTTTTTATTTAATTATTTTCAACCTTGATGAAAATTTGTACCCTAGATTCACTGAATCTCAGTAATTACGCTGCTCTGAAGGTTTTGTTTTGGGAAAATAGATTCAGGAAATGAGTGAAAGGAAAATAGTTTTTTTTTTCTTGTTTTGATCTCGCTTTAGTTATTGGGCTCTAATTTGAGCTGAATTAAAGGTGTTATTCTGTGCTAATGGGCAGATCTGTGATATGTGAATTCTATTGCAGGGTGTTGATCGGGTTTTTGGGTGAAAGAGTAGTGGTTAGTGGTGGCTTCATCTTTTTGTGGATAAGGATACAGCAGCATGCGGTGGTGGCTTAGTCTCTCTGTTGATGTATATCGTAAAGTGATTTCGTTGAACCTGTATTGCAAAGTTATTCTGTAATTCAAGATCCTTTTATCAAAACCTCTTTCAATCACCTCCCTCATCTCTTCCTTGTCTTGAATCAATGGGGTCCAATTTTTTTATTGTCGTTCCTTGTTATGTCCGTCAGATCAGCTGAAAAAAGCCACCCATCTTGTTTCAACCTCGTCTGTTCAACTGGGTCTAGTTTGATTCGTCTCCTCAACATTTTAGTTGTCGTTAGTTTCTAGTCTTTTTTCCCTTAGTAGTTTGTCTACCTGTTAAATTAGTGTCTTAGCATTTTGAATTGTTGAATTTGTCAAAAACCGGTTTCACTGGCTTAGGGAGGCTTCAGATTTCAGACTCACTGTCTCTGGGAACATCGTTGTTCTTTCATTTTGAAGGGTTGGAAAAGTAGTTATGGTGTGCCAAGCAGCAAGTCAAACCAGATTTCGGGCATTGAAACATGAGAATGGAACTGCAGGATGTGCAACGGTTATAGTTAGAGTTATGGCATGCTTTCAACCTCTTATAGATTGCCAGGTATATATAATTTTTGGATTGAAGAAACTCAGATTATAGTTTTTATCATTTTTGAATTTATTATCTTCTAACTAATCTCATGATCTTTCTGGAAACATGTACTGATAAATATTTTTGTTTTTGGGTGTTGTTCAGGCTGAATACTTCCGTCATTTGCTAAAGCCTGTCACGTAATAGTTTTTTGCTTTGTTCGTTTTGGGTTAAGCCGGTGGTTTTGTTGTTTTCCTTGTTGGTGAGAGTTACCAATAGTAAAAGATAGCACTTGTGTTTGATTCGTTTTTCTTCAGGTACATTTTGCATTGTTAATTCTTGCATTCATTCGTTTCTTTCATTAGAGGTAATTTGTTTATTCACAGTGTGCTTTTGAAAATATTTAGGTGATTGTTGTGGTTGAATGGGAGAAGATTGTGGAACGTGGATTCCGGAGCTGCTTTTCGATTGGCAATCTCCCAATTTGAGCTCCTTCAATGCTGCACCCTTTGGCATGGGGAAGCAAAATGGTTCTGCTGTAGCCATGAATCCAGTTGCCAACTCGGTCGCAAGAGACGCGACAATGCCAGCTTATGTGTCCTCTGGGCTACCTCATTCGCAGCTGGGACATTCTGGTGAACCTCATGGTTGGTTTTATTGTTTGCCTCGCTTTCGGCAGGGATTTACTACACCTGCTCGAAACTTCACGGAAGAGGAAAAGCTCCCTGCTAGCCATGCAAAAGGGTGTAGGGAGGAAATAGCCCCGGTTGGGGCGTCGGGTTTCCCTCAGAAGCAATTCCTGGTTATTGATCAAACGGCTGATCAAACAAGTTTGGTTTATAGTTCAAGGTTTGGTCGGCCTGTGGAGTGCCTCACTTCCTGGGATTCAAAGCTGCATGGTTCTACCGATTTGAATGAGTCTCCATCTTTGAGGAGAGATGAGAATCATGTGGTTGGACTTGGACCAACTTTGGATGATAAAGTTGATGAAAATCAGGGAAGTGATGATGACATTGAAAGTGAGATGCATGAGGACACAGAGGAGATCAATGCATTGCTTTACTCTGACAGTGATGGTTATTCCACTGAGGATGATGATGATGAGGTTACTAGTACAGGACATTCACCCAGTACAATGACCACTCACGATAATCAGGAAGAGCCTGGTAGGGGAACGGCTGAAGAAGTTGCTAGCTCCGTCGGAGAAACAAAGAAGCGAAAGCTGTGGGACGGAGACGGGGCTTATGGTGATGACACACAGTTCATGGACACTGCTAGTTCACTGGACGGGAAAAGACCCTTTGAAGTTGAAGATGATGCAGAATCAAGTGTTGGCAACAGTAGTAGTAGAGGGTCAGGTGGAATGGGTTCTTGGTCGGGCAATAAAAAGATGAGAAAGGAGAAGATTCAAGATGTTCTGAGCATTCTGCAATGCATAGTTCCTGGTGGAAAGGACAAGGACCCAGTTGAGCTTCTTGATGAAGCCATACGTTGCTTGAAATCATTGAAACTGAAGGCCATAGAGCTTGGACTTGATGCCATATAAGTTGGAGGGTTAGAAAACTGTATCACTTATTTAGTACGTTATCTTTGTGTGTTTTTAGAATAATAAACAAGGTATGGATATTCACTTTTAATAATTATTGATGGTGGGTGGTAGTTTTCAGCAAGGGAAGTGGTGAATGTGAAGTGTGAAATGAATCCCTTGAAGAAGCCATTGGTCAATGATTAAGTTGTTGGAAGATAGGGAGATGAGGAGGTTGTTTTGTGTAATGTAATTTGTGTGTGAAGAAAGAGGTGAGGTATTCATCTTATTATGCCGCAATAAAGGAAAAAAAAAAAAAGGAAATGAATGATTAGTCCATGTCTTGGGGGTTAGAGAAAGTAGCACTAACGCTGGCATGGGGTGTGAGCTGTTTTTGAACGAGAAGACTGGTTGTTCCAAAAAGTACCCAAAAACGAGAGTGCACGCCTCTTGGCTGTTATGGGCCCCAACCTCACTTCCTCTTTTTGTAACCTTGTCGTGTTCAATCCTTGGTGGGTTTGCCTTTTCTCTGATGTAAAAATTATCACTAGCTTTGGGTGTGAAGTGAGAGAGAGTGTGTGTGACAACTTTGGGAGAAGGAGGGGCCCCTACCCTCCTCTAATTTCTTTCTAGTTGACGGATGGATGGCACAGTAATGTAACACGCTTGTGGGAAACACTGATCTTTGTGTTGTGTTTCGTGCTGCTATTATTATTGTTATTATGGGCCTTCCCTTGGAGGTTGTATCAAAGAAGGGAAGGGGAAGGTGATATCTTGGTCGGACGTAATTTAATGTGGTTGATGTTACTGTTGTCCTTTTGCCTATGTAGTCACGCATTTATGATATGAGAAAGTTACGTGCTTTTCAATTTCTATCTTCTTCCTATTTAAATGCCTTTATTACTCTTCGAATTTAGATGATGATTTCTGTGTGCATTGATTAAAATTTTAAAGTGTGAAAAGTTCTCTTGCGCCATGGATGGATGGTGGGGTGATAACTGATAAGGGCCCAAGGGGACCACAGCGTTGAATTATTAGTGAGGAAGATACATGTGACGTTTGTGCACAAGAGAGAGAGTGTTTGTGTAGCACGGGTGGGGTTGTGGTGAGTAGTCAATAGTCATTGTAGGCATCTAACAAAAGAAAGAATCTTGTACAGTGTTTTCTTCAACTCCATTGCTCACTGCACTGCAAACACAAGCATGCAAGAGCTTGAGCGTTTTTCCTTCCTTTCTTTTCTGGGTGCAGAGGCTAAACTCTAAACTTTATTTATTCTTTTTCTTCTGGTTTAACTTCTGGTCAAACGTTAATTACTATATGTATAAGCATTGCAAGCGTCATTATAAACATGTTTAATAAAACAAACAAACCACTGTTTTGCAGGAAAACAGCAAAACAAGTACAATTGTATGACAGATTATAGAAAGTTTAACATCTTTTTTTCTCTATAAACTTTTTCGAATTTTGTTTTGTAGCAGTCTGCGAGCAAAATTTTGACTTGTCTACAATTCTATTATATTGGTATTACATAGTGTTAACCAAAGATGTAAAATGCACGTTCCTTGTTTATATTAATTGATCATGCCAATTAGACTTTTATATAACGTGACAAATACTGGATTGTCAACTATGTTTCGTTGTTTTCTTTTTTGTTGACATTGTTACTATAGAATTTTTTGTTTTGAAAAACAAAGACCATGATTAGAGACTGAGTCTAGCTTTAGTGTGTGTGTGGGAATTATATATTTTGACAAAATTCAAACATACATCACTTATCACATTCTCTATTCTATTCTGACTCTCTTCTTTAGTTTAATTAGTTACAATTGGGTGAGTGTTCCTTAACCCTTTTGTGTGCAAATCTATTAAGTGCACTCCATAATAGTTTAACTGTTTCAAAATTCTAATGGAGGACTTTCTAAGTCCAAAGTCCTCCACATTCTCATCGCACATTATAAGTGGACATATATAATTATAGATTAACACTATTGTAATGCACTATTCTAATGGCTTGATTTTGTGATATGAACTTTCTTTGAAACTGAGTTGAAGAACAACAATGACAAATGATAGTGCTATTAAATTTGCATTCAAGTGCCATGTTCAAGAATTGGAAAAAATGGTCTCATTGATTGAATAATTGGGACGACCCTAAGACTTTCTTCAAATAGTACATCTTTCTTTATTAGCATTCAAAATTTTGCTTTTACTTTTACTGCAACGACCACAATATACAATATTATTAATTAAACTTTAAAAATTATCATATATATATATATATATATATATATATATATATATATATATATATATATATATATATATATATTTGGAAACTTATTATGCTATTGTTTCTCATATTAAATAGTGTTTCCAAACAAATTATATTTTACGGAAAGCACCGAAAAATGTTGTCATTTACTGTTTTCAATTCCTCTTTCTAGCAGGTAGTGAACTACAATTATATTTATATTTTACCTCTTTGTTTTTTACATATCCTTCTTCCATTTTGCAAGGATAACTTTTTGAAGAGATGAAATGCTTCATCTCATGTTTGTCTTTGTTCTTATTTGTTTTGCTCTATATAAAGGATATCATTTTGGACCCAAACATGTGGCCCTACAACGAGATATAATAGCATAGACTCTTGAGGTACCTGTAGCTTGTTTTATGGCCCAAATTTGTTGTCTTTTGTTTCCGCTTTTGCTTCCTCCACCCCAATAATTTTTAACTGCATCCTCATAATTTTTGAAGTGACCATTTTACGCTTTATAAAGGGATTGTAGTCCTTTTGCTGTTAGTAGGGGGTGCAAGTAATAATTATGGGGTTAAAAAGAAGAAAAATCCTTCATTTTTACATCAAAAGTTCAAATCCAAACAGAAATAAAATCAAAAGAAACGGTCCATTGTCCTAATGTGGAATTGCATTTCTACTATTTCTGGAATCATGGTCTGATACTGAAGCCCTTCATGTTCCATGCTTCTGAAAATGCTTTTACAAATGCAAGCAGCACACCACCTGACATTTGGGGTATGATGCAAAATTGGAGTGTAAATGTGTGCAAAAGTGGTATAACCGAGCATGCTGTATAATCAGATGTTGGAATTGTACAGGTAGATATGATTTTGTTTGTATTTTGATGAGATATGAAGAATAAAGTTACCTAATATTCCTTTTTGTCCAATCATAGATGTTATATGCTTGTACTGCCTATGAAGCAGCACTATAGTGATATGGTGAAGATTTTCGTAGGACACTATTATTAGAGATAGGGTATTTCCCCTTCTCACCCATTTTAGATGGAACATGAAACATAGATAAGGAATTTTAAAACAAAAAAAAAAAATGTTACCATTTACCTTTTTATAACAAAAAGAAAGTTTAGTTGAGTTGGGTTCGAGAAACTCAATCACAGTTATAGACATAATTAAGATTTTTAAGATCCAAAAGATTTTAACAAAGATGGTTACACGTAATCTATGAAGATGGTTTTCACATAAACAAAGAGCTGTGACATGTGAAAGGGATAGTGTGCATGGAATGTAGAAGTTAAATGTGAATTAAAATGAAATAAAAAACATGGTTAAACTTTTCCTTCCTAAGAATAAGAAGCATAGTTAAACTTTTCATTCTTAACAATATGAAATTGAAAATATATGTTAGGTTGTAGTGCTGAGTTTCCTTTTTATATTTAATCAAATCATATTTAAAGATGCGCATTTAATTTTTAACTTAAAAGTAGAAGTAGAATTTTGTAGGAAATAGAAGGAATTATGAGTGGTGACATTAACACGAAAACATCTTCTATTCCACATGTTGTTTGAACATTATTAATATCTTGTGATATTTGAGTTTTTTTAGCCAATAGCACAATCATCATATGGTTTCCTTTTCTTCCAAATTGGAGGTGTGGCAACCACTCCCTTATCATATGTTTTTGTGAATACTAAACTTTAACTATTATATGGGGTAAATATTATATATATATATATATATATATATATATATATATATATATATATATATTATGTGTTATTTAATTATATACTTTTCTGTGACTTTTTATATTCTTTTAAGATAATAGAATTTGTTAGAATTTAAATAACAGGTTTTAATGTGAATGTAAAGATTAAAGTTGAAAATACTGAGAGACGCATATTGAGAATATTTTAAATTTGAAAAAAAAAAAGTTGTAATATCCTATAAAATCAATCTCATAAGTTATACAGTGGAATTACTATGTAATGAGATAAAATATAAAAGTGAGCTAACCGAGAGTGAGATTTCACTCCCTAAAGTAAATATTTTAATTTATAATATAATATTAGATATATTAATATTTCCTTTCATTGTAATTTGATAATTGATATATAATATCTTATTACTACATATGTTGGAATATGATAATTGATATATAATATCTTATTATTATATATGTTGGAATAGATATTTATATTTAAATATTTGAACATGAAAAACAATGCAACTTTCAAAATTAAAACTACTTCTTGATAATCTGAGGGATTTAAGTCATTTATTAAAATTTGTTTAACTTCTTAAGGAAATGAACTTTGCTAGGGTGGAAGAAATTTTTAACTTATTTGACACGAAGAAACATTGTGATTCTAATTGCGCCCCCTATTGGTAATGTACTGTCATTAGTGTCAAACATAAGCACCCATGAATTATTATACATTATGAACTTGAACTTGAATTTAAAATAAAAATATAAGTAATTTTATTCTATTTAATGATATCATTTAAAAACTATTCATCATTTAATTGTGATTTTTTATGACTATTTATTCACTATATCAAGTTTCAATAAAAAGATATTTAAAAAATATTTTAATTAAGATTAATAAATTAAAATAATATTTATTGACTTTTTTAATTAATAGAAGATTTATTATTATTGTTTATATTTTATTTCGGAATAAATATGGTACTGTAATAAAAGAAGATTAAATCAAATAGAAAATAACATGATTAATAATAATTTTTTATTTAATATAAAAAACTAAATTAATGACAGCACTTCATATATACCCTAATTTATAAGAAAATAGACAACAAACATTCCACAAACCAACTCCTAACCTCATAAGACAAATACCCACTGATACGCTCAAATGTAAATAATTAGTATCTTACCCGTGCAATGCACGAGATTTAATTTGGGCCACATTTAAGTTGGAATGTGAAGATGTTTTGACAAAAATTAAATGGAAATTAGACCCACATTTATATAAAAATTGATATTGATACAACACTTAAATAAAACAGATGCAAGCGAGGCCTATAGGTGTATAGAAACTTGATATTGGCAGGGCCGAGGTTTAGGTTGGAGGGGCAAGGTGTTGCTTGAAGTGCCCAGGCATGGCTTGGAGTGCCAAGATGTAGCTTGGACTGCAGAGGTGTAGCTTGGAGTGCTTGGGTGCTTATGATGTAGTGTTTGTTTTTTATTTTTTATTTCTTGTACTGGTATTGTCTATTTATTTTTATTAACACGATTTTAAATCACTTTTAATTGAGTTTTAATCCCATTATATTGTAATATCCTTTAGTTAATACTTTATTTTTCTTTCATTTAAAACCTAATAAAGTGAATAAATATAGCGTAAAGGGTGGGTAGATTCAGATTCAGAAACTGCAGCATTGTCTAATAATGAAATAATTTTTCTGTATAAATTAAAATAATTTTGTACTTATAGAAGATATTATTGAAATGTATATAAAATATAAAAAAGGATTGATTGATAATTTATTAGAGTGTTTAATACTTCAAATATTCCATCAAATTAAAGTAAGTTCTTTTATATTTAAAATTTGTCATTAATATGTCTATTACATTTTTATATTTATAAACTATTAATAATTATATATATTTTTATTTATTTGAAGAATCAAAATATTTGAAGATGATACTATTTATAGTTATTTTTTACCTACATATTTTATTTATATTTTTTTAAATTAAAAATAGCTATCAAGTTTATAATGTTTTTTTGTCATTGAAATTGTAATTAATATTTTGTATTTTAATATTTATATTTGATGTTTATTTATCTTTAATTTTTTTAACATTTTAAAATAATTTATCTATTTATTATGGCATGAAAGAATGTGATAATTATCCATTTTCGAAATATATGGATGAAGAGATTCAGTTGTCTTGAATACTCCATAATAAGAGGTAATCCCCACTTGTATTCAAACTTAAAGTGCCGGCGTACAGAGTCAGCCGAGGTGTGAAGTGTTGCCGACGTATAAAGTGCCGAGGTGTGAAGTCCCAACGTACAGAGTCACCCGAGGTGTGAAGTGTTGCCGACATATAAAGTGCCGAAGTGTGAAGTGCCGACGTGTTAAGTGGTTTTAAGTGTTAAGTGAAGGTTGTCAAACGTAATTGGCTGAATGGGATATATGGCCGACGTATTAATCAGTGCTAATTCAAGCTTCACGAACGTGTTTGAAAGAATTCATACTGTAGGTACTTATTTGTATGTCTTAACTGTCGGGTTGTCGATGTGTTTTGTTGCATTAAAAAAATTGCATGCGTATTCAAATTGTTGCCTACGTGTTTTGTCTTTATTTCATCTTTGCCGACATCTTTCTATGCATTTAAACTCAGGACGGCGTATTTGGATGTGATAAGTCAAAATTTTCTTAGGTATTTGAATTCAGTGAAAGTTTTGCGGATGTGTTTATAGTTGGTAACTGAGTTGGCCGACATCTTTGAATGTATTCAAACTCTGGCCGGGCGGTTTAAAACTCATTATTAGAAGATTGTCCAAGGTGTCCTGGATATAAAGTGACCTAGTGGTTTTTAATTAAAGTTATTTGGTTAAGTGTTAATGTCATATTCAGAGGATGTGTAATTTTAGGTGATAAATATTTTATTGTTAGTGTTATTGGCGTATTAGACGATGTTGAACTTGTAACATTTGTTTAATTAGGATATTAATTATAAGTATAATAAATTAAGCGAACGATTAATGAAGATTAATTTATTAAAGAACAATACATGATTTAAGAACATTGAGATTCTAAAACTCAAAATACATAAAATTCTACAAGCCTATGTTAAACATCTCAAACGTTTTCACTTCGCCCTCGTTTGGTTCATATGACAATCTTGCATTGGACTTTGTGGATCCGCGAACTTGAATTTGCGTTAAGTTCTCGTCTATTGAGGATGATGTTGTTGATGATGATCCCTTTGGAAATGGGCCAGTATACATGGTCTTTGCACTGTTACTCTGTTGGTATTGCGATTCTTATATCTTCTCCAGGATATATGAGGGGGTAGATGGTTCAAGTCCAACCTTCACTTAAAAAGTCAAGTTAGTCATTCAATTAAATAAGAAAGACATACTAGGAAGATATATATGTGGCATTTGACTCAAACCAATTGAAGAATGCAACGACATACAAAAATTTACTCTGAAACAAAAATGTTAAACGAAAATGTAAAAAATACCTAGTAGCTGAAATAGGAGTATTACGACTCCAAGAAGACCCTGCTGCGTGGTTGTTGTGGTTTAATGTGTTTCCGAGCAGCTAGTCAACAACTCTCTAGAAGGGATTTCTGGAGTGAAAACTAAATGAGACAGAAAACACATTTCAACTCAACCTCGACATATTTCCTGGAGAAGACATAAGAACCGCAATGCAAACATAGTAACACTACTAAGAATATGTATACTGAACCATTCACAAAAGGAACATCATCAACAACAATAGCCGCAAAAGACGTAAACTTTACCCAAATTTGAGTTTGTTGATCCATACAATGAGGTTAATATAGAGGTTTAAAAATTCAATTTTCAAAATGATTTTTGAAATCCGAATTTTGAATATAACGTTGGAGGTTGGGAATTGAAATGACCTGAGCTTTCACAAATTGATAGAGTCTGATTGACATGAGGTTTCACAATTTGATGCAGTCTGATGGAGATAACATTTCACTTATTTAATTATTTTTTTGGAAAACTATGCCATCGAAAAAATTGTAATGGGTAAGTTAATTTTAGATGATTTATAACTTGTGATACAGTCTTACATTCAGACAAATTAAGAAAAATATAAGAATAGAAATCCACGTAAACAACTAATAAAGTAGTGTAATTACCAAATAAACTTGCGCTTTAGAATTCGATTACATGACATGCATAAACCCAAAAAAATTAACATTCAAACAAAATGTCATAATAATATAAGTTTAGACAATAGTACTTAAAGCAAAAATAGAAAAAGTACTTAAGTTACACAACATCGACCAATTACGCGAAATTCCTAACTCATAACCAAAGTCACTTCTCTATTTTGATGTTTTTTCTTAATTTTCTCAATGGAACATCATCTTCAGAAGATTGCAAACTTGAAGCACATTGTCTTTTTTGTCCAGTGATTCCAATTTCATTACTGAGAACTTATGTGGCTAAGTCAACAGTCTGTGATCCGACGTCGTGTGCTTCATTCACAAATTTTGGCAATAGATCCTACCAAAACATAAAATTATAAAATTTCAATTTGATGTGATTAAAATAAATTTTTGTTTCATTAAACTATACATACCTCTGCTATTCCAACACAGTCAACATTTTTTACATTTTGTTTTGTTGACAACTTTGCAGTCTTAGAAAAAACATCCTTTAAACAATAAAGATCATAAGAAAAGAATTTCCAAAACAAAAACATTAAAATGTGAATGAAATAATAAATCATAAACAGTAAGAACAAAGTATAAACCTGTGGCTTCATCACTCCTTCAGCATATTTGTATATGATAAACTCATCAGTATAGACTTTTTTGACTCTGAACGATTGTTCAAAACAAAAATTTTCCTCATTTCTGCTCTATACTTTAAATAAAACAGTATCGAGCAGATCTTCGAATTCCTGTGGCAAATTAACACCACCAGTATTCTGAAATAATAATCTTTATTGTATTTATGTGGTTCAAATAATTATAATGTATATATATATATATATATATATATATATATATAAATGAAATCAGGGAAAGGTATATGCATACAAGATTTATTATTATTGTTTATATTTTATTTTGGAATAAATATGGTACTATAATAAAAGAAGATTAAATCAAATAGAAAATAACATGATTAGTAACAATTTTTTATTTAATATAAAAAAACTAAATTAATGGAAACACTTCATAGATACCCCAATCTTATAAGAAAATAGACAACAAACATTCCACAAACCAACTCCTAACCTCAGAAGATAAATACCCACTCTGATACGCTCAAATGTAAACAATTCAAATAAGTAAAGAGACAACACCCAAAATACATATAATATAAAAAATAAATGACACTAAAAAGGAGCAAAAATTGACATACAACAGTAACCAAGAAGAACGTTACCAAAGGCAGTGTGGTAGAGTTTGCAGGAATTCCAATTCAATAGACTTCAAAAATTGCATCTAATTTTGTACACTTAACATGTTGTGGTCATTGTTATTGGCTGTTGTACATAATGAAAGGAAATTATGTCTCATTCTTGTTCCTCAGCATCTGGCTCCCCAAATTCTAACCCACCTTGCACTTGGACCCTCCTCACTAACTCAACCTACAAAAACCATATTTGAATTTCTTCCTAGTTCCTAATCGCCAAAATCAATTTGTCCTCGTGCTCCCAAATATTTCAAATCAAACTTACATAACAGTAAAGCCTAATAAGATTAGAAAAGATTAATAGTTAGTTAAGAGACAATTAATATTAGACTATATGTACATATGTCCACATTCATTGTAATAATTAACTTGATATTATCCATAATTAGCGTGATGCTATGCCAAGTCTTAGGCAAGAATATGTTAATTGGTTACCACAAAATTAGGTAATGAATGATATTGTACATGTATATATTGACCCTAAATGGAATGAGATGGGATAGGGGGAATTATTCTCTATTATTGTATCAGGCCTACAACCATCCACCACTTACTCTGTTCTTTTCTTTTCTCCACCGAGCCCATTCCTTCCCTTTTCAAATGGCTGGCAACGACTCCACATCCAAATCTACTTTCCATCCTGCTTTTTCTGTCTCAAACATCAAAAACCACATTCAAATCACCCTAGAAATGGAGAATGTCCATTACGACTCCTGGGCAGAGTTGTTCTTCAATGTAGCCAATGCCTTTGATGTCGCCGATCGCATTATTCCACTTGCGGATGCGACTGTTATGAAAGATACACAATGGTCCTACGTCGATGCAATCGTGAAACAATGGATTTATGGCAATATCCGTTGATCTCCTACATACGATTCTAAAACTCGATGTCAGCGCTCAAGAAGCATGGAATCGCTTGAAGGACATATGTACAGCACTAGAGTTTTTATTGTGGTGAAAGATGTCCTTCAAGCGATTCCATGCTTCTTGAGCGGTGGCACTGGGTTTTAGAATCGTATGTAAGAGATCAATCTTTCTCTTATCACATGACCCCCCTACACCAGCCTCCTCTTACTCCTTTTTAGACAACGACCCGTCCCCGTATATGACACACTTTATCAACTCTCCGCTCGCATCTAATGACCAAACAATACCACCTCCTACTTCACCTACTACATCACCCACTACTTCTCCTATGGTTCAACAGGTAACCACACCCCAACCTACACATCAAAATGTGGCCGCATCACCTGTCCCCTCTCCCCCAATGAGAACACGAGCACAACATGGCATTTACAAACCTAAAGCCATTTTTTACGTCTCTATCACCACCTCAATCTCACCAATTCCCAAAAGCCCAATATCCGCACTCCATGATAAGAATTGAAAACAGGTTATAACCGACGAATTCAATGCTCTTATTAACAATAAGACTTGGGTTTTGGTTACTCGTCCTCCTGATGTTAATATTACTCGGTGTATTTGGCTGTTTAAACACAAATATAAATCTAACGGTGATTTGGAGCGGTATAGGTCTCGTCTTGTTGTCAATGGCAGGTGTCAACAGGTGGGTATCGATTATGATGAGACTTTTAGTCTAGTGGTGAAACCAGCTACTATTCGTGTGGTACTAAGCATTGTCGTGTCAAAGAATTGGCCCATTCATCAACTTGATGTGAAGAATGCTTTTCTCCATGGACACCTTTCTAAAACTGTCTACATGCATCAGCCTCCTGGATTTCGTGATCGCAATAATCCGGATCATGTTTGTCTTCTAAAGAAATCTCTATATGGCCTTAAACAAGCCCCACGAGCATGGTACCAATGGTTTGCATCTTTTCTCTCCACCATCGGCTTTGTTAATAGTAAGTCCGACCACTCTCTGTTTATCTATAATCATGGTCACGACACAGTATATATTCTTCTCTATGTTGATGATATCATTCTCACTACATCCTCACACTTTCTCCATGACACCATTATTACTGCTCTTCGGTCTGAATTCTCCGTGATGGATCTGGGCCCTTTGAATTACTTCCTAGGCGTACCAGCTAAATGTCATTCTGGTGGGTTATTCTTGCACCAATCCAAGTATGTCGAAGACATAATCTCTCGTGTTAAAATGGTCAATTTTAAATCGGCACTCACATCGGTGGATACCAAATCCAAGTTAAGTGCAACTTCTGGTGAAAAATTTGTTGATCCCACACTCTACCGTTGACTTGTCGGTGCTCTCCAATATCTTACATTTACAAAACCGGACATCTCCTACGTCGTTCAACAGATTTGTCTCTATATGTATGATCCACGAACATCGCATTTTGCAGCCCTAAAACGCATTATACGATACATTCAAGGGGCAAAAGAATTCGGCCTACATTTTTCACCTTCGACTATCACCAACCTGAGTGCTTATAGTGACGCTGATTGGGGCGGCTGCCCTGATACCCGTCGATCTACCTCGAGTTATTGTGTATACTTGGGTGCCAATCTCATCTCATGGTCTGCCAAACGACAAGCAACATTATCCCGCTCTAGTGCAGAGGCCGAGTATTGCGGTGTTGCTAATGTCGTTGCTGAGTCCTGTTGGCTTCGAAACTTGCTACTCGAACTTCACTACACCATTTCAAAAGCAACTATGGTCTATTGTGACAATGTAAGTGCCATATACCTCTCGGGAAACCCCGTGAATCATCAACGTACCAAACAAATCGAGATGGATAATCACTTCGTTCGGGAAAAAGTTGCATTTGGGCAAGTTCATGTTTTACACGTACCTACACGATACCAATACGCAAGCATCTTTACTAAAGGCGTATCAAAACTGTTGTTCGATGATTTTCGGTCCAGCCTCAGCATCCGTCCTCTTCCCACTTCGACTGAGGGGTGTATTAGACTATACATACATATGTTCACATTCATTGTAATAAATAACTTGATATTGTCCATAATTAGCATGATACTATGCCAAGTCTTAGGCAAGAATATGTCAATTGGTTACCACAAAATCAGGTAACGAATGATATTGTACATGTATATATTGACCCTGAATGGAATGAGATGGGACAGGGGGAATTATTCTCTAATAGTTAACTCTTTAGGTTTTCTATATACTTGTGCATAAATGTACATAAGGGTGCATAACCAATCTGATACACTGAATGAAAATAAATTCATTGTCAGTTTCCTCTTCTTTACTAACATGGTATTCAGAGCATTGTAATCTCTGTCATGGCTTCCTCACTTTCCTTCACCTCTTTCTCTGAAATTTTTCTTCTTCTTCTTTCATTCCTCATACTTTCAATTCTTCAATCACTCTCAAATTAGATGATGAGAACTTTCTACTATGACAACAACAAGTTCTTGCAATAGTGAAGGGATTAAAACTTTTCAAGTTTCTTGATAGTCAACAAGTTCCTCCCAAATTCCTATCTCCAGAAGATAATCTCGCAAACAAATTTAATCAAGATTTTCTTAATCATGAACAACAAGACCAACTTCTTGTTGTATGGATATTGGTTGCCATCCTCGCAAAAATGGTGGGTCTCTCTATTGCTTCTCAGATTTGGGAGAAATTGCATGTTTACTTTGCTTCTCAAACCAGAGCAAAGGTCAAAAAGCTTAAAATCCAACTACGCACCCCCAAGAAAGATAGATTGGTAAATCTTTATCTTCTTGAAATCAAGAAAATTGTAGACACTTTGTCTGCAATTGATTCTCCCATTTCTACAGATGACCATATTGAAGCAATCTTAGATGGCATGCCAGAAGACTATGATGGATTTGTCACTGTAGTGCTGTCTCGGACTGATCCTTATACTGTTGAAGAGATTGAAGTTTTGCTTTTATCTCAAGAAAAACGGTTTGACAAACACAAAAGTGTTGAACAGATTCATTTGCAGGCTAATCTTACTTCGGGACCTTGGATTTCCCATAATAATCAAAACCAGAAGAACAAGTTTCCTCCATTATCCGCTTAAGGTAGTGGTTTTCAAAACAAAAATTATAATGCAAATAAGAATTTTCGTGGTTCAGGTTCACAAAATTATAATAGAAGATCTTGGAATACGGGAACTTCATAGCAGAATCCAAAACAAAACTTCATTGCCAAATATGCGGTAAAATGGGTCATATATCGATAATTGTTGGCATCGTTATGAATCACAGACTCAAACAAATATTTCTGCAAATCACTCTCAATTTCTTTCTGCTGAGAATTCTGACACGACTTCATCTATTCTTGGAGCACCAACTACATTGCATGATCGTTTATGGTATCCTGATAGTGGTGCCTCCTATCATATTACAAATGATTGCAATAATTTCTCCTTTAAAGCTTCTTACACTGGCAGCAAATCTGTTAAGTTAGGCAATGGTACAGGTATCAAAATTCTTCATATTGGTCATGCTAAGTGTCATCTTCCTTGTACAAATACTCACTTTATGTTAAATCATCTTCTTCATGTTCCAAAGATTGACAAGAATCTTATAAGTGTTTCAAAATTTGCTCAAGATAATAATGTCTTTTTTGAGTTTAACTCTAATTATTGTTATGTTAAAAAGCAGGACACAAAGGAGATAATACTTAAAGGAACACTCAATGATACTCAAAGATGGTCTCTACGTTTTTCAAAACTTCTTTCCTCAACCTCATGTGTTTACGGCTCATAACACTACTATTGCTTCTTTCCAATCAGCATATCAACTTTGGCACTCTCATCTTGCTCATGCTTCACCAAAAACAATTAAGAAAGTTTTGCATACATATAATATTACTTATAATAGATATGATGTCAGTGTGTTCCGTGACATCTGTGTTAAAGCAAAATGTCACTAGCTTCCTTTTACCTCTTCAAAAATTGTTTACAGTCATCCTTTGGAATTAGTGTATATTGATATATGGGGTCCAACCCCTGTTCTTGCTACTAATGGTGAAAAATATTATGTTGCCTTTTTAGATGCATATTCTAAATATACATGGGTGTATATGCTTTACTCTAAATCTCAATTTTCTTCTGTTTTTGTTCATTTTAAAACTATGGCAGAAAATCAAACTAATGCTAAACTGAAATTCATACAAACTGACAATGCTAAAGAGTTTCTTACTCTTGCATGTTATCTTAATATGCATGGTATTTGTCATCATCTCACATGCCCACATGCGCATCAACAAAATGGCTCCATTGAAAGGAAACACTGACATATTATATTGAAAGGAAACACTGACATATTATAGTGCTGACATTGAAAGGAAAGGTTAAATTTTTCCTTCTTAAGAATAAGAAGCATAGTTAAACTTTTCATTCTTAACAACATGAAATTCAAAATATATGTTAGGTTGTAGTGCTGAGTTTCCTTTTTATATTTAATCATACCATATTTAAAGATGCGCATTTAATTTTTAACTTAAAAGTAGAAGTAGAATTTTGTAGGAAATAGAAGGAATTATGAGTGGTGACATTAACACGAAAACATCTTCTATTCCACATGTTGTTTGAACATTATTAATATCTTGTGATATTTGAGTTCTTTTAGCCAATAGCACAATCATCATATGGTTTCCTTTTCTTCCAGATTGGAGGTGTGACAACCACTCCCTTATCATATGATTTTGTGAATACTAAACTTTAACTATTATGTGGGGTAAATATTATATATATATATATATATATATATATATATATATATATATATATATATATATATATATATATTATGTGTTATTTAATTATAATGTGACTTTTTATATTCTTTTAAGATAATAGAATTTGTTAGAATTTAAATAACAGGTTTTAATGTGAATGTAAAGATTAAAGTTGAAAATAATGAGAAAGGCATATTGACAATATTTTAAATTTGAAAAAAAAAAAGTTGTAATATAAAAGTTAGCTAGCCAAGAGTGAGATTTCACTCCCTAAAGTAAATATTTTAATTTATAATATAATATTAGATATATCAATATTTCCTTTCATTGCAATTTGATAATTGATATATAATATCTTATTATTACATATGTTGGAATAGATATTTATATTTAAATATTTCAACATGAAAAACAATGCAACTTTCAAAATTAAAACTACTTCTTGATAATCTGAGGGATTTAAGTCATTTATTATAATTTGTTTAACTTCTTAAGGAAATGAACTTTGCTAAGGTGGAAGAAATTTTTAACTTATTTGACACAAAGAAACATTGTGATTCTAATATAACAACCCGTATAAAAGGATTTGGTGTAGGGCTATTACTAATTGGGCCCCCTTATTGCTAATGTACTGTCATTAGCGTCAAACATATGCCCGCATGAATTATCATACATTATGAACTTGAATTTAAAATAAAAATATAAGTAATTTTATTCTATTTAATGATATCATTTAAAAACTATTCATCATTGTGATTTTTTATGACTATTTATTCACTATATCAAGTTTCAATAAAAGATATTTAAAAAATATTTTAATTAAGATTAATAAATTTAAATAATATTTATTGACTTTTTTAATTAATAGAAGATTTATTATTATTGTTTATATTTTATTTCGGAATAAGTATGGTATTGTAATAAAAGAAGATTAAATCAAATAGAAAATAAAATGATTAATAACGATTTTTTATTTAATATAAAAAATTAAATTAATAGATGCTCACAATCTTATTACAAAAGATTAAAAAAAAAAAATAGACAACAGACATTTGAAAAACCAACTCCTAAACCTCATAAGACAAATACTCCTGATAAGCTCAAATGTAAACAATTCAAAAAGTAAAGGGACAACACTCAAAATACATATAATATAGAAAATAAATGACACTAAATAAGGAGTAAAAATTGACATACAACAGTAACCAAGAAGAACTTACTGAAGACAGTGTGTAGAGTTTGCACGAATTTCAATTCAATAGACTTCAAAAATTGCATCTAATTTTGTACACTTAACATGTTGTGATCATTGTTATTGGCATCATGAAAGGAAATTATGTCTCATTCTTGTTGCTCAGCATCTGGCTCTCCAAATTCTGACCCACCTTGCACTTGGACCCTCTTCACTAACTCAACTTACAAAAACCATATTTGAATTTCTTCTTGGTTCCTAATCGCCAAAATCAACTTGTCCTTGTGCTCCCAAATCAAACTTGCTTAATCTTTCAAATCAAACTTGCATAACAGTAAAGCCTGATAAGATTAGAGAAGATTAATAGTTAGTTAACAGACAATTAACTTTTTAGGTTTTCTATATACTTGTGCATAAATGTACATAAGGGTGCATAACCCAAATTGAGATACACTAAATGAAAATAAATCATTTTTAGTTTCCTCTTCTTCACTAACATGGTATTCAGTGCTTGTAATCCCTATCATGGCTTCTTTACTTTCCTCCACCTATTTATTTGAAAATTTTTCTTCTTCTTCTTTCATTCCTCATACTTTTAATTATCCGATCTCTCTCAAATTAGATGATGAGAACTTTCTACTATGACAACAACAAGTTCTTGCAACAGTGAAGGGATTAAAACTTTTCAAGTTTCTTGATAGTCAAAAAGTTCCTCCCAAATTCCTATCTCCATCTCGCAAAAACGTTTAATCAGGATTTTCTTAATCACGAACAACAAGACCAACTTCTTGTTGCATGGATGATGGCTTTTATGACACCAGCCATCCTCACAAAAATGGTGGGTCTCTCTACTACTTCTTAGATTTGGGAGAAATTGCATGTTTATTTTTCTTCTCAAACCAGAGCAAAGCTCAAAAAGTTTAAAATCCAAGTGCGCACTCCCAAAAAAGATAGATCCGTAAATCTTTATCTTCTTGAAATCAAGAAAATTGTAGACACCTTGTCTGCAATTGGTTATCCCATTTCTACAGATGACCATATTGAAGCAATCTTAGATGGCCTGTCGGAAGACTATGATGGATTTGTCACTGCAGTGCTGTCTCGGACTGATCCTTATACTGTTGAAGAGATTGAAGCTTTGCTTTTATCTCAAGAAGAACGGTTTGACAAACATAAAAGTGTTGAACAAATTCATTTGAGGCTAATCTTACTTTGGGACCTTGGATTTCCCATAATAATCAAAACCAGAAGAACAAGTTTCCTCCATTATCCGCTAAAGGTAGTCGTTTTCAAAACAAAAATTTTCGTGGTTCATATTCATAGAATTATAATAGAGGATCTTGGAATACGGGAACTTCATGGCAGAATCCAAAACCTCAATGCAAAATATGCGGTAAAATGGGTCATATAGCGATTAATTGTTGGCATCGTTATGAACCACAGACTCAAACAAATATTTTTGCAAATCACTCTCAATTTCTTTCTGCTGTGAATTCTGACATGACTTCATCTATTCTGGAGCACCATCTACATTGCATGATCCTTTATGGTATCCTGATAGTGGTGCCTCCTATCATATTACAAATGATTGCAATAATTTCTCCTCTAAAGCTTCTTACACTGGCAGCGAATCTGTTAAGTTAGGCAAAGGTACATGTATCAAAATTCTTCATATTGGTCATGCTAAGTGTCATCTTCCTTGTACAAATACTCACTTTATGTTAAATCATCTTCTTCATGTTCCAAAGATTGACAAGAATCTTATAAGTGTTTCAAAATTTGCTCAAGATAATAATGTCTTTTTTGAGTTTAACTCTAATTCTTGTTATGTTAAAAAGCAGGACACAAAGGAGATAATACTTAAAGGAACACTCAAAGATGGTCTCTACATTTTTCAAAACTTCTTTCCTCAACCTCATGTGTTTACGGCTCATAACACTACTATTGCTTCTTTCCAATCAGCATATCAACTTTGGCACTCTCATCTTGTTCATGCTTCACCAAAAACAATTAAGAAAGTTTTGCATACATATAATATTACTTGTAACAGATATGATGTCAGTGTGTTCTGTGACATCTGTGTTAAAGCAAAATGTCACCAGCTTCCTTTTACCTCTTCAAAAATTGTTTACAGTCATCCTTTGGAATTAGTGTATATTGATATATGGGGTCCAACCCCTGTTCTTGCTACTAATGGTGAAAAATATTATGTTGCCTTTTTAGATGCATATTCTAAATATATATGGGTGTATCTGCTTTACTCTAAATCTCAATTTTCTTCTGTTTTTGTTCATTTTAAAACTATGGCAGAAAATCAAACTAATGCTAAATTGAAATCTGTCAACATCCAATTTCGTTCGGACAAATAAAATTATTTCAAAATATAAAATAATATAAAATAAAAATAAAAATGTGTGTTATTATTTAAACAAAAAAATAGTTTTGGTTCTATTCTATTTTATGAATAAAATTAAAATAAAATTAGTAAAAGAGGAAATAAAATTCAGAGTAAGAAATCAGTCTATTAAAAATTTGTTTTTAAAAAAAAATAATAAGTAATAATAGTAATTAAAAAATATATATCGAATTTTTCCATTAAGAGAAAACTAAAATGTGGTAATTAAAATATAACAATTAAAAAATAATAATAATTAAAAAAATGAAAATAACAAATAATAAATAAATAAATATTAAATAATTGATGATTAAATAATAAAAACAAAATAGAAATAAATATATATTAAAAAAAAGAATAAATAATAAAAAAAAGAAATGAATACTGTTTTCAAACTGCTTACTTGATTTACTTGATTTAGACGTTCAAGATAATAAATAAATAATAAAAAATAAAAATAAAAAGAATGAGTCAATGCACTCCCATGTTCTCACTCCCTAACTCCACGTATTTGTTTTTAATAAAAAAAATATTTACAAATAATAATTTTGAAACCGCTCAGATAACAACCCACATTCTCTACTTAAATAAAAATAAAATTAATAATAAATAATGGATTATTACCGTTGGAAAATGTTTTAAGTCTCATTCCTGGGTAGATTCATTTTAATATTAATTTTAAAAAATTAAAAAAATAATAAATATGAATGAGTCAAAGAGCAGTAACCTCTCTAAACTGAACTACTGACATTTTAAAAAAAATATCAATTAAAATAATGTGAAAAAAAAGAGATATTAGTCAAAGGAAGAAAAGAAAAGGACGGATCATTTTGGTGATTGAGAAAAAAAGAGAACGAGAGAGAGAATATTGAGAAGAGAGAAAAGAAGAAAGCACACTGAGAAAGAAAAGACTAAGCACCAGGTATGTTTTTTTTCCTTTTTGCTTGTACATTCATTCATGGCATAAAAAAAAAAAGCACCCACAATTATTCCTATTTTATCCACATGCATCTCCATGAACGCATAATTCCACAAGGTTTTTGCATTGTGTTTTTGCCCTGCATCTCTACCGTACATCCCACCATGAATCTCCATCACCTTTCCATTCCATTCTAATAATCATCAGCCAAACCACCTTCTATGCCATGTTAACCCCACTTCCTAAATACATAAACCAAATATCACTCATGAAAAAAATGCAAGCTTCGAAACCCTTCAGCAAACCCTACAAGCACCACATCTCGACGAAAACGCCCCTCACAAATACTCAAGAAAGGAACTACGTAACCCTGATTTTCTATCCTTAATAGAGATACGTAGGAGCGAGGTCAAATCCTTGTCGGGCTCCCCTATTAAAAAAAATATATATTTTTATTTGTTGTTATTTGCATTCTATTTCTGTTTTTTGGGAAAAATAAATATTTCTAAAAATCACACTCTTTTATTTTACTTGTTTAATTAAAGGTACCGCCTTAGGGCGGGCGTTGTGGGGTGCTAGTACCTTCCTCACACGTAACCGACTCCCGGACTCTAAATCCGGTTTTGCAAACTTACCTTATCTGACTTTTTTTGGTTTTCCATAGTTTTTTCTTTAATAAATTATGGTGGTGACTCCATTATTTTTCTAAAAAAAGAAATTATTTTTGGACAGCCGCCCCGTCGTGATCCTGGTTGCGACAGATGGCGACTCCACTGGGGACTTTTTATAGAGTCAGGCCAATTTAATTAAATAAGTAAAATTTGTGTGGTTTTTCTAATGTTTATTTTTCCCTGTTTATTATATTTCTTTTAAAATAATATTTGTTATTATTTTTATTTTTT
>Ga0209700_104721_pt1 | contig 24120 bp, 11 predicted proteins | sample SiratroredBW_FD_187528 | JGI IMG/M metagenome (GOLD analysis project Ga0209700, IMG submission 187528) | Root nodule microbial communities of legume samples collected from California, USA - Siratro red BW (SPAdes) (version 2) | ecosystem: Host-associated > Plants > Roots > Nodule | place: USA...
CTTTTTGTTTGGTCCTGTCTAGATAATTTTCCCAGTGCCATAACATTAGTAGTGTTAGCCAACATCTCCGAGATTAGATCTACCTCGTTCTTACAACCAAACTTGGATCCTACATCTGATATATGTTTGGCATAAAAAGAAAAGCCATGTGCAGCAACAGCAGACATCATCATTTGCTCATCATACCAACTCTTTGTGGCTTCATCAAAAAGGGTCATTGGAGGCTCCATAATACCCTGCACATTATATGATGCTTAAGGTGGGAACAATGTAAATGAAGAAAAACATTTTTTAACACACACTTACACATTGTTCTTGTTGGTGATTACGAAACAATAAGTCAGCTTCAGAAATTAGATCGGTCAGCCCACTTGTAAGTTTAAGAACTTGATTAACATTCAGCTGTTCTGAGTTGGCATGCTGTCCTAAATCCTTTTGGCATATACGAAGTTCCCTCCACAATTTTTGTATCATATCCATAGGCACCGACGGACTGGAGTCAAAAAACTTTGAGTTTGATATATTATCAGCATGACTGCACTCATCTATCACATTACTCACAGTTGTGGTTTCCATGTTCCCATCTCTGAAATTTAGCACAGCTGCTTTTGCTGAAGAAGATTCTGGAATTTCAGTATTTGCAAATGGATCAGAATTTTGTGGCAATTTGTCAAATGACTGACAAACACTGAAAGTGATGGGTGTTTGCTCATTATTAAGAGATACTTCTAGTGGATCAGCATGACAGCAAGAAGGCACTGGTCCAGACATTGGCTTTATTCCATTTTGAATTGCTGCCTTTTGAGCATAAGCAGATTCTTTTGAGCATGCATCATAAGCAGATTCTACATATTTATGTCGATCCTCATTGCAGTATGTAAGAGATCTCTTGATTCTCTTTACCTTGGCCGCCGAATAATCAGTATTCATACACTTCACATCTAAATCCTTTTTCCTTTCATTTATGTCTAGCTCTTTGTTAACTGACCCCTGCAAGCACGAGTTTTCATCCATTGTGGATATTGACTTAGCAACTTCCTTTTCAATCAGTTGGGACAACTCTGAAGGATAATTCCAAGGCAGTATCTTTGGTATAATCTGGTGACAAGCCTCAAGATCAAAAGGAAGCGAACCATACACCTTTGGCACTTTCCTGTCTGGACAATAAAAAATGAAAACGTTAGGCTTCTGGAATGGAGACTTACGTTGCATTATTAGCCAATATTAATTAGCTGTGCATGCATATTTACACAATATATATTAGATGACAAACCTCTTTTTTATTGAGTGTATGTCTTTGGGGAATATAGCTCTCAAGATTGACATTAAGAAAGCTCTGATAACCTTAACTGGGACTTTTTAAATTTCTGTCTTAAAAGCCTTTGGGTTTTAGTCATATCGTCTATACATAGATTTCTGATACTTTATCTGCTAAATTTTTTGTTCTGATAAATGTCAAGCTAGCTGGTTTTTTTCTTGCTCTAGAAAGGAAAGGCAATGGGGTCCTTTATCGCCTATACTGTTCTGCTTGGTTGAGGAGGTGTTGGAAGCATTGCTAAGATTGTAGAAGATTGTAATCTTATTTGAAAGGCAGGATCTAGATCTTCTAATTTCCCCACTCATACTCTTCATGATGATGAAAACACGATTTTTTGAAGTCCTACGATGAAAAATCTATCAAATATTAAGAAAGCGTTGCAGTATTATGGTTCGGTTTCTAATCAGATGACTAACTGTGCTAACTGTAAGTTCTACACTAAAAGAAAGTTCCTGAGAAACAGGATTGATAGATTCCGGAATGTGCGTGAGTTTCAATAATAATCTTTTCTTTATATTCATTTAGGTGTGTCATTGTTCAAGAGTAACCTAGGAACGGATTCCTGATATCGATTGTGGATAAGATCAAAGTTAAACCTGCTAAATGGAAAGGCTCTCCTGTTAAACATGGGTTGTGTTCTTCTTGTTAAATCAGTGGTTCAACGTATGCTCTTGTTTAGTTTTCAAATTTATCTTTGGCCTAAAGCTCTCATTAACATTTTGGCATCTCGGTTTTCGAATTTCATTTGGAATGGAGATATCCATCAAACAAAGAAAACTACTATTGCTTGGAGCATTTGGTGGTCTGATGTACAGCAGGAATGTCCAGGTATTAGGCCCATTGTTGAGATTAATGAGGCTAGCATGGTTAAATTATGTTGGGATTTCATTAAGAAGGAGAAGGATTGGCCCAAAATTCTTTCTGCTAGGGCCTAGAAGAAGAACAGGTTTATGGTTGCTTCAGTCCTCTATCTGGTCTAGTATTAAGAATATCCCACCTCAAGTAAAAGCTAATGTAACTTGGCTAGTTGGTAATGGTCATCTATTTAGATTCTGGAAAAATTTGAGGCTACCTGAACCTGTGGCTGACATGATGGGAAATGATTCATCGATACAACCTCTTCTTGAATATCATGTTGCTGATTTTATGAAGGGAAAAGAAGTGGAAAATTTCTACTTTGATACCAATTTTATTTAACAACAGATTTTACTGATTACTATCCCTTTGGATGATAGACAAAATATGATTAGATGAGAGCACACACAAAGTGGAGATCTCTTCCAATTACGCCTATCTTTATATACTTCAGCAAAAGCCTCAAGTTACTTGGGGAAAGCAAATGGAACAAAGCTATTCCACCTTCGAGGACTTCTATTGTTTGGAAGCTTTTACATAATAGGATTCCTACAGATGATCTTCGAAGGAAATGTGAAATTTTTAATGTTACCTTCGGTCCTAATTGGTATAATTCTTGTGAAACTACAGAACACTTTTTTTTTTCAATGTCCTTTGCAGTTAATCTATGGAATTGGCTTGAGAGCATCAATGAGTGATCTTATGAATAGTGTCATGTTATCAGCTATAACTCGTGTTTATAGTTGAGATTTGGAACAGTAGGAACAAAATCAAGTTTGATAATCTGATCACGCCATGTTGGCATATTAAACCTTTTTCTTCTTTTAGACCCTATACCGAACCGATCATCGTCCGAAGTGAGACCATTACAAACTGAGTCATACAATTAATTAGTGTTATGCATTGTATGGTCACTCCCTTCAAACTGTTTTGTTCAGTATGTTGGGGGCTTCTGGTGCACCTTATCTGACATATTCCTTTGCTAGTGTTGACCACACAATCACTTGTATTGAGCTCACTCTACCTCCCTTGGTCCTTGCATCCTCAACTTGGGTACCACCAATCTTTGCTAACAATAAGTCTCTTTTCTCTTCTACTTATTTATCTTTGGTCCACCTTCTCCATTCTTTTTCCATTAACAACGTCCTTTATGTCCGCAGGTTTCTTTTTAATTTATTATCCCTTAGTCATCTTAGCTATTTTCTTAATTGTGTTATTTATTTTACTAAAGATACTACTTTTTTTTTGCAAAATTGGAGTTCAAGACAAATGGTTAGCATCGAATGTGAGTTTAACCGTCTCTATCAACTTCAAACATCTACCCCTGTTGGCTCGTGACGGATTCACCTTCTCTCATCCATGCTTAATTAGGTCATCCTAACCTTGTCAAGTTGCACAACCTTGTCTTGTATTTGTCTTTGTTGTCCACCTTATCATGTGAGTTGTCAATTAGGAAAACATAGTCTATGTTCTTTTCCTAGGAATGTAACAAAGCTTTGCCTCCTTTCGCTTCCGTCCACTCAGATATTTGGGGCCTGAGGTGTGTTACTTTCAGGTTTTAATATTTTGTAACTTTCATTAATAATTATTCTCAATATACTTAATGATTTTGGTGGAGAAAATATATATGGAGCAATTACTTAGGTTTGTTGCTCAAGAGGAGTCTTTTGGCTTGGCATGTCATTTTCACAAATCTTTGTGTGGTCTTAAACAGTCTCCCAGGCTATGGTTTGATAGATTCAATGTAGTAGTTCAAGAGTTTGGTATGACTTGGAGCCAAGCTAGCCACTTTGTGTTTTATCATCATTCAACTATTGGGTGTATATATCTTATATTATATGTTGACGATACTATTCTTACAAGTAGCGATCACCATGTCATGTCACAATAAAGCAACACTTTTGTTATTGTTTTTAGACAAAAGATCTTAGCGGACTTATATACTTATTGGGGATTGAGGTAACACAATCCAACAATGAAATTATTATTTTCCAAAGGAAGTGTGCATTCAATCTCTTAGATAAAATTGGCCTAATGCACTCTAAACCCATTGACACATATGTGGATCCCAATGTTAAACTTCTATTAAGTTCAGTGGGAGCCACTTTCAGATTTTGAAAGATAAAGAGACTAGTTCAAAAACTAAACTACTTTACTATCATTTGACCTTATATATTCTTTATGATCTATGTGGTTGTTATTGTCTTAACTCTCCATGTGAAAGACATTGAAATGAAACGAGTCGCATTCTAAAGTACATTAAAGAGACCTTGGGAACAAGTTGTTATATGGACACTATAGTCATACTTATGAGATAACCAAGTTGTTTTTCATGTTGTCTCAAATCATAAGAGGACCAAACATATTAGGATAGATTGCCACTTTATCTAAAGATATTGTCACTCAATTTGTTAATTCTAATGATTAATTGACAAATATATTTTGTATATGGGTTTGGCCCGCTCCCATGCAATGCTTTGCATGATAATTGTATGCATCTTCCTCAGTTGTGCTAATACAAATGAACATATATCATTTCTCTTTACAAACTTAAAAAATTTTCCTCTCATTTTTACTTTGAGAATATCTTGTCGTATATATCTTTAATGAGACAATTCTTATTGTGATGTATTTAGAGTTGGATTGGGATGTGTATTAATGCAACACGGAAAAGGGACTGCATATTCCTTGAGATAACTTAAGAGGCTTCAAGAAAACTATCCTACGCATAATTAGGAGATGACAATTGCCCTTTTCGCTCTTAAAATTAGGAGACTTTATTTACATGGTTAGACTTAAAATCTATATTTATCATAAAAGACCCATGTATATCTTTTAGAAAAAGGACTTGAACTTTAGATAAAGGAGATAGATAAAGCTCTTGAAAAATTGTGATTATACGATATTACATCATCTAGATAAAGTAAATCCTAAAAAAATATGTTTCGTGTTTTCATGTAAAACTTTAAAGGTAGTTGGGACTAGTACTTGTCTTTGGAAGAATTTGTTTTTGAAGCCTTATAGTAGACATTGCATATCACTAATTAGTTGAATTGAAGTTCAAGAATCTAGATTGGAAAGTCTAGATCTTGTCCATTAATCTATTAAGATAATAAGATAATTCAAGTTCACTTGGTGACAAGTAGACAAAAGTCTTATTCAATATAAGACATTAACATTTACAGACTAGTGTGAGTAGATGTTTTGTTTACATGTATCTCAAATGAAAGGATTATACAATTTGGTAAGATAGGTTAACTTAATCTCATTATCGTTTTATTCTTTTTAGATTTTAGAAAAGGTGGGACACCAACTTATCATTTAGCTAGATCTCTCTTGGAGTTCATCAATTTTCCATGTGTGAATGCTTCAGTGTACATGATCTTCTCACATTATTCCACGTCAATCCAAGCAACTTGAATAAAATCTAAGCTGTATAGAAGAATCAATGGCAATAGTAGACAAACACGTGGAGCGTTTACATTTCAAGATCATTGTGACAATGAAGACTAGTGAGGAGATGACTTGGGACCAAAACCAATCATCACTTATCATTTTATTCTTGACGTCATCATTTTATTCTTGGACGTCAAAGACAAAAGTTCAGTTGTTGTATCAACAGCCTCAAATACCAAAGTTATTCCTAATGTTTTATATATTCCTAATATCAGCCAAAATCTGTTAAGTGCTAGAGAGATGCTTGAGAATGATTATTCACTACTTTCAACAAAGAAAGCGAACAAAACTTCCATTTTAACAAACCAACGTATGGAACCCTAAAAGAGAGATTTTTGGATGAAAAAAACTGCACACATTTGCTCACTTTATTAATGTAACTTCAGTTTTATTTGAAATACAAAAAAAAGAGCAATAATCACTTGCTCAATAGCCACTCTAAAATGGTTTTGAAACTGACAAAAATAAAGCAAAAATAACTATGCCACTAGGAACATAAATAACAACTAGCAAAAAAGTAGGAATTAAATGTTGATAAAGTCTTATGCTGAAAAATCAACAAATAAAGTGAGTGAAATGTCACTCTTCTAATACTCTTCCTTGGCATTTCAATGACAAACACTAATCTTTTGTTTCAAATCTTCAAACCTTTTCTTCGATAATGACTTAGTGAAAATGTTAGTAATCTGATCTTTAAATGTATAGTGATCAAACAACACTTCTTTTGATTGTCGAAGTTTTCTAATAAAATGAAACTTGATCTTGACATGTTTAGTACGACCTGTGGAACATGAATTTTTTGATATTTGAACAGATGAATTGTTATCACACATAATCTTTTTGTAACTTCTGTTTGAGTACACTTCAAGTCTTCTAACATCTTCCGTAGCCAATAGCTTGATTCACAGCACAGGCAGCTGCAATATGTTGTGAATCAAGCTATTTGGCTAAGGAAGATGTTGAAAGACTTGAGGGGTAAACAAACAGAAGTTACAAAGATTATGTGGGATAACATTCATTTGTTTCAATCTCAAATATTTCGGTGTTCCACGATCACACCAAACACATCAAAGTTTCATTTTATTAAAGAATTTCAACAATCAAAAGAAGTCTTACTTAATCATTGTACATTTGAAGACCAGCTTGTTGACATTTTCACCTAAGTCATTATTCAAGAAAAGGTTTGAAAATTTGAAACAAAGGTTTGGGGTTTGTCGCGGAAATGCCAAGGAGAAGTGTTAGAAGAGTGACATTTCAGTCACTTTATTTATTGATTTTTTAGCACAACACTTTGTCAACATTTAATTCCTATTTTTTCAGAACAACACTTTAGAGGAGTGGCGTAGTTATCTTTATTGTTTTCTTTTATTTTGTAGTTTTAAAACCACTTTAAGAGTAGCTATTGAGTAGGTGACTATTACTCTTTTTTATGTATTTAAAAATTGACGTAAGTAGATGTGTGTAGTTTTTTTCATCCAAAAAATCTCTCTTTTAGGTCTTACAAATGTCAGATTATGAGAAATTTTAGGTAAATCTTCCACCAAATCCTTTTCATTACTCTCTACAATGCTTCTCTAATTGAAATAGCCAAGACTTTTGTGTCACAAATTTGTAAGTGTCTGTGAAGCACTTGAAGAAGTGTTGCTTTCTCCCAATCATTTTGAGACAAAATAATTCTACACTATAGGAATAAAAAATAGTGCACTTGCGATCTTTGAACAATAGTGAACAACCCTTCTCAAACATATGTTCAATACTTAATAGATTTTGGCTGATATTAGGAATAAAGAAAACATCAGGAATAATTTTGGTACTTGAGGTTGTTGATACGCTAAATCTTAGCCTTTGATGTCCAAAAACTCACCATTTTCTACTTTTACCATGGAGTTGTGTGTAACATCCAGTCTTTTTAACATGTGCCTTAGCAACTTCAACCAATTGTGTTTGGAGGCTTTGTTTATAGATTGCAAACTTTTGAAAAAAATATATTAGGTCAATTTTAATCTATATATAGACCAAGTATCAAATAACTTTAGATAAACAAGTGTAGATGTAAAAAGAACTTTTACTCTACCAGGGAGTTTAAAGTGAAAAATCATAATCCAATTGAAAAGTACCCAATAATTAAATATTTGTTAAACGTTATACTTCGGTTTAATTTGAATTTCTCTCTCTATACATATATATATTCTAACATTATGTTTCCTTTCTCTTTAATGTCCACTTTGTTTACTATGTTCTCATTACCCTATTATATATTTTTCTCCTTCCAAATTGACGAGTGGTTTCAGGGAAAGCTCGCTGGGATTGACCAGTTTAACTAGGAGTTTGTTCATCTTTTTGGTAGGCCTCCATTACATGTGATGGAGGGTATTTTGAATGGCCACCCAATATCTTGCAGCTATTGGGATTGGGATAGGGATAGAGGATAGAAAAGTCTTCTTATTTTGAGATGTTCGTGATCTTACTATTAAGTATGTTAATGATATAATCATGATGTCTTGAGAGACTATAATGATTAGTATGTATGAACTATATGATTCCTAGATGAATTATTTATATATATATCTGTATGAACTTATACACAAGATTGTTGAGTTTGGTTGATCTGGCCGTATATATGTAGTTGTATGGTTTCACTGATGACTTAATATATAGATAGTCCTATTTTTGAAGGTAGACTCTCGGTATTTTTGGTAGCTCCCTATTTCTTTATTATTGTGTTTTTGATGTTTTACTTGAAGGCTTTCCAGACTAAGAAGGGAATCATAGTCAAATGCTCACTCTCGACTTATAAATGGTGTAGAAAATCTGACATAATAGTGTGTGTGCACAATAAGAAAAATGGTGTAGGCACCTATTGATGATAATAGAAAAATAACCATGGCAATCTCAAGGAAGAAATATTCTACACATGAACAGAAAGAATTTTACGAGAATGAATAAATAAATCAATAGCAGGACAACTAGTGTTGGTTTCTGCTTAGTCAATTTCAGAACAACTCATCCCTATCTCTCTTGAAAGAAGTATGATTTTTAAGATGATCTAACTTCTCTAACCTTTTATATCTTTTCTAAAATAATCAATAAATAATATTAATAACATGATTTCTTTGTTGGGTACATTCTTCAAGGTATTGCTAATACAAATGAAAAAATAGTTGGCGTTAATATGAGAGCAATGAAAGTACACATTAAGTCCAATATGAAAACAATTATGGTTTTCTTATAAGTCAAAAGCATGCAGACATGAAACAAAAGGGCTTTGTAAAACACCTTCGCTATAGTTTTTAGTCTGGAACCAGAACTGAAGTTGCATAATGGTTTTCCGAATATCTCCTTTGCAAGACTGGATAAACTTTTTTAGTAGAAGAGGATTGATGTTGACTTCTTCTGTGATGCAAACCTGCAGGTCATCCATAGATTTATACTTTCAATTTCAGTTTTTCCAACTTTGAGAGTTGAAAATTGGAAATCCTAAAGCACATACCTTGTACATATGGCAAAGTAACTCATCTGGCAATGGTGATGAGAAAGAAACATGTAGTCTTGCAAAACCTTTTGGTAGGCCACCATTATTTTCTAATTTGAAAAAAATTACATTATGATAAATACGAACACATAGATAAAAGCTATGGATTAAGCTATTTTAACTAGTCATCTCACTATTGCTGGTCAATATAATAGGCCATTTTGCTGTTGCAGAAAAGTGTTGTATGGCAGTGATAAATCCACGATCTTCAGGAAAAATGATGTCCACATCCTCAACTAGAATTAAAGTTTGGTTGGCTTCATTAATAGAACTGGAAGTAATAGTCTCATCATCCATCTTCTTGGTTGCTATAACACTTGGTAAATCACCAGCAGGAAGCAACTTTACTGGTTTGAAACAACTGCCAATATAAAGACATAGAATTACTTGATTTTGGAAGAACTACTGAGACAATTCGTTTATATAATAGTTTTGTCTTGTCAATGGTATTCCATCAAGGGTATCTATATTCCCTTGTACAATTAAAATATGTGTTTTTTTCAGACAAAAATAACACTCAAATAAGTCAACAAAATATTGAAGGAAAGGGACAACACATATAAGATAAAGTATGGTAAGATAAAATAATACAATAACAGAAGTTCAGTCACAACAGTTCTTAGCAAGCATTGATAGGATAGATTAATGAACCTTGTGATTTTGCCTGCACTAGGTTCTTCTATTTTATTCTTGATAGCAGTGATAGCAGCCCCGTTTCGACAAGTTGATGCATTGATCTGTTAAGAATGAGGCATGAACTTTGATTTTCTTTTACCAGATACATGAACAAAATTATACATTTATAAAAACAAAGGACAAGTTTTAAACAAGTAACAACTAGAAGATATTACAAAAAGTTTCTCATATAGGAGTTACGAACATCCCACATTTGTTTCCCAAATACTTCCTATTGGAAAATAAGCCATTATTATATGGGTAAATCAAGTACTTGTTTCCAACACTGTTATTGTTATGCCTACAGCAAAGGAAAATGCCGGGCAATCAAGAAAGTAGGTGAATGCTCCATTTGCCTCTGGTTAGTGATCCTCTAATTTGTAAAACAAGTCCGTGGTGTTTGGTGGAGATGTAGAGTGGTGTATGGAAGATGAAAGATAATTCCAAAAAATAGTGTGACAAAGGAAGAATTATTATGGACAAAGATAGATGCTGAAACATGTGGATTGTCTAGTGTTTTCTCTACTGTGGATAAGATATTATAGATAGAATGAGATTTAAAGATGTTAACAAGCCATTCACGATTTACGATTCAAACTCCATTGAAAAGATTGAAAAAGATTTTCTATGCGGAGAGGTGGCCGAATTTATGTGTTTATGTGATGAAGATGAGCTTGATTTCTTTTAAGACAATGCAGACGTGTTTCTGCAAGAATTAAGGAAAGAATACGTGTAATACGATATTCAGGCCGAGTGTTTTCACATTGATGCCAACTCACAAGGAGTGAAAAGATTTTCAACAAGTGCTAATGTTTTGAAGCTTATTTAGATTTTCAATAATCCACCGAAGACAAGGTTAATTTGGAAGATTAAGATGGTCTAGTTCTGAATAATCTAAGAGCAAAAATTTGATCAATAAGAATGCCGAAGGAGCATTTTCAGCAACAAAGTGTTCCAATTGTAAAGTTATTTGGCCAACAATATCACATCAAAGAGAATAGCCTCCAATAAGTATACCTTCAATGCTGATCTTGGAAAGGGAATTCTTCCTTGTCCAGATATTAAAAATTCGAAACTTTCTGGCCTAGGTGAAAAGGGCTATGGAGGAGAATACCCCTTGGGAAAGTGATTTGGATTATCCATAATTACTTCCTGATTCAATTGGGTTTGGAGGTAAATGTAGCATTTCAGTCAAATTTCTTTAGTAGAAAGAAAAATGTAGAAAAGAAACATAATTTATAGACGATCTAGATGAACTAGAAGGTTTAGGTAAGTCTTTCGAAAGTTTACTTGTCTTCTTTGCTAAAGGCAAGAGGCTTTTAGTTTTGTGAATTTTAGTTTTATATCTTGGTTTATCTGATAGTGATTTTGTGAAGGGAGAGATTCCCAAGGATAGTTATGGTGACTCTTATGTCTCTTTTATTAGGTTGTGTGTGTTATGGTTTCTACTTTTCTTTTCTCTCAACCTTGTGGTTACTTTAGAGGATAACTTATTCTTTCCAATAATCTCCCCTTCCGATATCAAAGCTTTATAGTACTAAACACTGAGAAACCAAAATTTTATATCGACTAGAGATAGTACTAACATTATAGCATTGGAGGTGAAAACGATATTTATTGTACAAGCTGGGGTTAAGTTAGATCAAATTTACATTTTAAAATGATATCAGAATTTACGTTGCCATTAGATTATCTATAAATATCTCATTTCATATTTGAGACATTCAATCTTAAGTGTGAGGGTGAGATGTCAGAAAAATGACATCAACTAAAGATATATATAAAGACATATATAAGTAAAGACATCATTTACAAGCTAATTATCAATGAAAAATATAAATATTTAAAAATATATTTTAAATAGCTATTTACCTCTACGACATGAAACCCTTGCTCTTGGGCACAAGCATAGACAGCTGCAGATTTGCCACTCTACAACATTACAAACAAAGGTTTTGACAAATATTAAGTTATGGGAAAAAGTATTTATACTTAAAACATTATATCCAAGAACATATATATCATAAATCTTAAACCCTAAATTATAAATGATTATTATCAACAACTATGTTAAATTCATTTATGTCAACAATCTTCTAGTTGCAAAAGGGAAGTAGATTTTACTCATGTACCTTTGTAGATATATTTGGGTACAAGGATAAATCTTTATTGATATAAACTAATATTTATATATCTTCAAGAAAAACAGAATGTAAAATCATAATTTAAAAACATATCTAAACCAAAACACAATTTAAAACTAATTACAAAATCAAAAGGTCTGTTACAAACAGACTACTAGACTTGGTAACTCATACCCTAAATTTATGGAACTAAAAAAGCTAAATATCAAATCTCTTAATTTTTGTTGTTTCTCCTACACTTGTCTTTTTCTGAATTTTTCCAAATTACATCATAAGAGGCATTTTTTCAATAACCTTTAATCAAAATACATCAAAAATAAAAACGGACAATTCCTTAAAAATGCCACAATAACCAAAATAAAAAATAAGAGATCTTCTCTTGATCATTATTATGCATAATTGAACAAAGGACAACCATGTTTTTCTTATCCAACCTAGAAAATTGTGGAAGAAACAATGAGATAATTTGAATTTTATATAAATTCACTCAATCAAAATCCAAGAAAAACAAGACTATTTATTATTTAATATTGTCATTAGAAAGTCAATTAAATTCCTCAACTTTTCTGAATATTTTATGATCATTCATAAACATTTTATTACTTGAAAATTAAAATAAAGATCAAAGTTGTTGATAACCTAAATACTGATCTAAAGAGAAATAGTACAAAAACAAGAGAAAGAGGAACTTATTTTTTCCCATGTACAAATATGACTGTAGTTGGTAGCAGAATAGAGATTATTGAACTACTGTCAGTTGCAGCAGCATAGACCAAAGATGAAATGTATACACATAGAAAAAGTGTTCTAATGTACTGTTACAAAAACTCCTGTATAGATCACAGAATTACAAACATTACATATAACAAAGAAAAAAAGTCCCTTGTTAAACTAACAGTAAATAGAACACTGACATCTCTCTATCACCCTTTTATACTACAATGTATTACAATTCAGTCCTTTTGTGTAATAGTAAAAAATTGAAATTAATAAATTCTTAAATCCCAAATTTTTTAGAACATCACATCAAAAATAAAAAAAATATTTTTTTGAAGTTTTTGTTATAAAAATAATAAAAGTGTAATCACATAAATTAGTAATAAGATGAAATAAAATGTTTTAAAATAAATTTTTGGAAGTAAATAATATAAAAGTAAAAGCAGGGCTTATTAATTTAATTATTAGTAAATTTCTTTATTAAATAATTTTGAAAATTGTTGCTATTGATGGTTTTATTATCAATAATACTTCTGTATTTACTTCTATTATTTCAATGTTACCTAGTTGATTGTAGTATTATTTTAATAACATTTAATAATTATAATTTTTAAATTTACTTATATAAGACATTTAATATAAATAAAATGGAATGAGATCTGTGTGCTTTTTAGGGAATAGAAGGTATTTGATGTAATTAGTAAAAAAATTGCAATTTGGGTATTTTTGTAATTTTCTTATAGGATATAGGGTTTGGGATTAATAGTATAAATTTAAAAACAAAAAAATAGGAGGGGTTTTGTTTAGGGTTTAGAAATAGAAGAAATTTTATTTACGAAATGAAAAATAACAGCTACTTTGAAATAAATACTATATTTTATATTATAAGAGTAAAGATAAATTAATATTACCTAAATTCAGCATACCACCAAAAAATTAGCAAAATATTCAGGTGCATAAGAATGAGTGGTTCCAAAATATTACAATATGATTTGGTCTTTTCATACTTTAAAACTCAGTCATTTTCATTTTCCATCTCACTTGTGATTTTCACCCATTAAATTATGTTTAAACAATGCTAAGGATGTAAGCTACAATTTTGATAAAATATATTTTCACATACCCCAATTGGTCCTGTAATCAAGAGAACACTCTGTAGGGGACCCTTATGAATATCATCTGAAGCATATTCAGCACCATCATCTTGCCTTTTACTTTGACCCTTGTTAGAGGAACTTTTTCTGCACTGATAAAGTCTTTTATGCCAAAGATGTAACCAGTCACTCAAGAAATTTATAGCCTCTTCATTACCACACACCTATGACAGAGTCATGCAACACAAACAACTCTATTCAGGAAATACAAACATGCAACAATTATGGGTGTGTGCAAGCCAAGGCTTGTATTTGTATTATTTTAAAAAGAATACTATATGAACCAGAAGAAATATCTGACCTCAAAAGTTTTTTTTGGCTTGTACTTATGCATCCATAAGTTGCTGTTACCTTCAGAACTATGGTTGTAAGACCTCATGCTGCAAGTCAGAAAATGAATCATGAAAAAAATTTGCTATTCACATCAGTGATGAAAAAATGAAGTTGCAGCATTTTCCAAAGCTGCCAGTCACATCAGAATAAAATCAACCCAAATACCACTGCTGAGAAAAATAATCTCTTCACATTAGCCAAACTTAGGTTAGTAGTAGTTTAAAAGATACAATGTGAAAGAAGACAGAAGAAATCAACTTCTAAAAGTACATATCTATCATAATGTGAGCACCCAGAATAATTTCACAACCATCTTGCTTCAGTAGTCACAAACGAACCAATTGATTATGTTCATGGAATCAAAGGGTCAAAGTTGGTGAAATATAGTTTGTCAGCTATTGTATTAGCTAAAGTACAAAAAGAACATAAGAAAACAGAAAACAGTGCAAGTTCCCAGAAAAGAAGTAAATCCACAGAATGAAGGAAATATGCATGACATAAAAATAAAACAAAAAATCACTGATAAAATGTACAAGTATGACATAAACATAATTTAACAAAAAAATCACTGATAAAATTACACATATATTATCACCTTGCTTGAAGAAATTTACTCTGCGGTTCAATATTTGACTTCTCAAAAGTGTCCTTGTATCCTGAAAAGGTATTTTCATTCACTCCCAAGTTCATGTCCTGACAATTATTTGGCAAATGTTATAAATAATTGACACAGCAATGCCATTGTTTCCATTTAAACTAACCTCCACTGATTACATAAAACTTTGAAAAGAGTTTAGGTTATTGGGATGGTGACAGAGGAACTCAAGTAATATAGAAAAAAGAAATGTACCGCTTTGACATCTTCCGACTTCAAATGACATATTGCTTTCTCTAAAACAGCTGAGGTTGTTGGTGATATTTCCAGCATACTATCTAGCTGTATAGAAGGTTGACTTGGACAAGACATAACTTTCTCAGTTATTGAAGCACTTGAGAGTTTTAAAGGACTAGTTATATTATCAAGATTTAAGGATTTAACAGAACCATTCATAAAAGATAAATTTGAACTCTCATGACCAAAATATGCAACTGTGATATTATCAAAAAATGTCCAATCACTCCAATCAATGGGTGAGGCATCATCCTGCGTTGACAAGAAAAAAATTGCACAAATTCAAATTTAGAGAACAAGATATGCAAACATTTGATAATTTTATTAACAAAAGAAATTTATTAGGATGGAGAGAAGAAATTAAGAAAAAAAAATTGGAACATATAAGTGAAAAGCAAAATAGATGACTGAATACAGTAAACATAGTTTAACCCAATTGATAGTTTCATGAACAAATCTTGAAATGTTCAGTAGACATATTATTTTGAAACATATTTTCCACATTTTTTACAATTCAATTCATTTAGGCAAGTTTAGGAGCAGTTTAACTTTTAACAAAGCTGAACTAAAGGATCACTAAATTAAGTTTTCACTAAAATTATTTCAGTTTAGTTGAGTTTGAGAGTAGTTTAGTTCAGTTAATTTTTAAAAAATTTTCTTTTAAACTATCTTAGAGGCAGCAAAATCAAATCAGATATACAGTTGTCATACCTGAACATTTTCAAATACATGAATACAACCACTAATCCCTTTTCCTTCCTTCTTAGCGGATAAAACTCGTCGGCGCCGTTCATTTTCCTCTTTCCATAGAGAAAAAAAGGGATGTATTTTCCGGCCAGCATACACCTTTGCATCAAGCTGATTCCAAAATATCAGATCAGACTTAGTTCAATGCCCCAAAGTTTCACAGAATGAAAGTTTTAACAAATATCGCTATTCCATGCAAAAAAGTAAAAATAAGAAAACTAAAAAGTCACAGTTATAAAAAAGCATTAACCTCCGCTGACAACTTTGCCTCCTGCCACAGATCGATCTTTTGAGTACACCCTGGTGAACAAACAACTGATCCAGTTTTCTTAGGAGTCTTCTTCGGCGTGCTTGTCTTCTTCAACGTGTTATTCTTCTTAGGCGTGCTATTCTGTTCAAGGAAAAAAGTCCTCTGAATCTTCACATCCTCTTCTCAAATTTCAAATCCAACTCAGAATTGGTGAATAAACACTTCTACCGATCAACAATAACTCTAAATCGGCGACATGCAATGGAATAACTAACCGGAAATCGCTCCAACTTAGAAACATGCAGTGCAATAACTAACTATAAACAATTTTTACCTTGAAAGTTCGTCTTCTTGGAGTGAGTTTTGCTGGAGTGTTCGTCTTGAAGCTTTCAAATGCAGAAGAATCTTCATCCACCTTTTGCATGCGGTGCGGTGTGCTTGGATCCTTCATTGTTAGGTGGTGGGTGACTGAACAAGGAGGGTTTTTATTTAAAGAGATAGCGGTATTTATTTATGGAATCTAACTAAATAAACAAAGATTTTTTTTAAGTTAAGTCAAAATAGGCTGAAATATTGATTACTAGTTAGTTAATGATTTATTATGTGAGATTCTGAACATCACTGTTAATTTGTGTCCCCTGAAGGAATGTGCAGTAAAGTACAATTATTATATATTAATCAACTATTAAAAATTAAAGTTAAATATATATTTATTAATATCTAAAATGTTTACTATTTTTAAAATTTTTGACCATTATTATATATAGATAATTTAAATATAATTTATTGTTTGGTAGATAATGTTTCTGACTATTTAAAAAAGTTTAATTACACTTTTAATGTTTTTAAAAAACTATAAATTTTCAGAACTTCAGTTTTAACTCATATTTTTAATAATCTATCAGACTTGTTTCAAATTAAGTAAAAACATTTTTGCTTTTTTTTATATATATATGAGATTCAGAAGTTACAAAACTGATAGTTTCTTAACTCAGGTTGTAATTGAGGATTGAAGTTAAATCCTGTAAATATTATCTATTATCCATAGTTTATATAAATTATAATAACTGTATCAAATAAAGTGTTTCTAAAAGTAGTTCTTTAAGTGTATTTTTGAATATTTTATTCAGTAAAATATTTTTTTTAAGAAAATTCCTTTAACTTTTACACCTTTAGTTTATCATTTTCATCTTTCAGTTCCCATATTTCTGGAAAAAGATATGGTTAACTTAACATTATCACTTAAATTTTATTATAATGTATATGTTCAACATATCATTTATTATAACTTTTAATTATAATATTCAAGGTATTTATTTATTATAAACTTTAAATTTAATTATTTAAAATAAATATTTATCTCAAATATTTTTCACATACTATATTACTAGTTTTATAAAACAGTGTTAGAGAAAACATCTTTAGTATACAATTAAAATAAGACGGTGCTTCTTATTTTTGTACAAATATCAAATTTTACTAGTTGATATATATTTTGTGAAATAAGTGATACTGTATAATTATTAATAGAAGTAATTCAAAATATTTCTTTTCATATATTTACATACATAGTTAATTAATTTAGAATTATTGATCTCTATATTATAATATTTGATTTTAATTTGTATTGACAACTATATATTTATAAAGTATACTCAAATATTATGTTTGAATATTAATAATATGATATAATAAGAATACAACACAAAAGAAATTGATGCTAATAATTTATATTTATTAGTGTAATGTTATGATTTGATTTAGTTATAATAGACAATTTTTAATTATATAATAAAATATAATATAAAAAATAGAAGTAAATCATGTTGATATGAAATAAAAATTTGAACTTAATGAAGAATCTTTATTTAATAAAGATATATTAAATAAAAATTTCTCCAGTTTGGAAATCATCGATTTTGCTTTGAAATCGTGTTAAGGGTAGGTTAGTTGGTCTTGGACCAATTGGTGGTTATTCGTGGGTGGTGCATGAAGTGGTTGTGGTTGGAGGTGGTCGTCGTCGCCGACAGGTCTTCCAAAGGTTTGATAGAGGTAAGCTATTCTTCAATTTGTTTTTTGATATGTTCATTGATTGTGGTTTTGGATTTAGTTTGAGTTTAGGATTTGTTGTAAATGAAAAAATTTGTTTGGCTATGGTGTTGCCGTGGTGGTGAACCCATATGATGGAGAACCCATATGGTGGTTGTTTGGGGATTCTTAAATCTTACATTTAGCGTGAATCTAAAACGCTGGACTCTGGGAAAAATTCAAGATAAAATTAATCACTATTTAGAAATATTATTTGTTAAAAAAATTAGCCTTGATATTGTTGTATATGAGGTTGTTGCCGCTTGATTTGATGCAAAAAGCATATAAACTTTCCCAACACACTCAGGGTGATAAACTTTCCCACATTTTATGGAAAAACAATAAACAAACTAACATGTCTTAGTAAAAAGAAACTAGAAATGAAAGACTCACGGATGATCATAGATAATCATTTGCCCACCATCCTTGCAACCAAAACACCACTCATTTTTTAAAAAGTCATCTTTTTATAAAAAAGTTATTGTAGTTTTTTCTATGTTCTTCACCTTTGTGATTATAGGTGCAGAGAATCAAAGAATTATAATTTGTAAATATAGTTTCATAATCAATCCAAAAAGATAAATATTTAGTCATGTTGTGAATCTCACTCTAAAGTATTATGGTGGTTAAACAAAATGGAGGAATAAATCTTTATAAGTTTGAATTAGTAGAACAACTATCTCATTTATTAATTTTTTTTTTAATAATTCTATGTATATTTTAATTAGAAATATCTTTGATCTCCATCAATTTAAAAGGTGTGGACTATACAAAATTAAAAAGCAATATTATTTATTTTCGATAGTAGTTTGTTTCCCATATTTTGCTTAAATATGCACTCTTAATACTGTTCATACTACGTTTTCGAATAAGTTTTTATCTTTATTCTTTTAGTTTTCAAACTAGGTCCGATGACTACACGACATTTCTTTTATTGCATCATGTCACTATTAAGGTCACTGGTCACTGTTGCATCATTATCATTACACTAGAAGAAGAGAGAAATAATGATGTAGGAGAAGAAGAAAGAGAATGTGCTGCGAACAAAACTCTTAACTTATTATATATAAAGTATTGTAGTTTATTTTAAAAATGTTGTTATGAAAAGTTCTTTCTAGAATCCAATTTTATTTCAGAAATTTCGTTTTGAAAATTCTAAAATATTTATTTTAAATAAAATTTTACAATGGATAATTAATATCACTTTTAATAAGGTAAAATAATCATGTTGGTATGTATCAAGAAAGTGTAAGGGTGAAGGAAGAAGAAGCCTCACTTTGTTTGTTTTATTGGATGGGGGCTAACTAGCCCAATCATGTTACCATGGTTGGCACGACCCACTTTGAACATATTGGTTTCATTTTTGACAATTTTTTTTTCTTATACTGTCACAGTGTCTTGATACACAGCCAAAAATATTTTAAAACAACTAAGTGACATCTAGATTACTTATTTTGAAAATTTTCTATTACAAGTAATTGGACTAATTGTTCATATATTTGGTAACGAAAAAATGTGAAAAAGAAAAGACAGACAAATATCAAGGCAAAGTTACGTTTACTACTTGTATAACTTTTTTAATAGTATCAACCAATCATAATTCATCTCATACAATATAAATTTTATAACAGTTATTTAAAAAATTATATCAAATTACCATACATAATAATTACATATATTTTTATATTCTTATTGTATAAATTATTTTCCCTATTTGTGAATTTTGGTTTGACATAAATATACAACATATTTTAACCTAATTACATCTTCAACAAGGTTAATTATATTTGAAAAAAAAAAAACACTAAAAAAATATGAACATATTATTCAAGTTAAATCAACATTTACCATGTGGACAATATTATATTTATTTTGTTATCAATTATTTGTTTTATCTTTTATTCATTTACTTATTTTATAATTTATTAATTATACATTTTTAATATAAGGTTATTTCGTACTGCTAATTGGTTAACAATATAAAATTATAACAATATGATTTAAATATAAATTTTTAGGTTATCGTTCCGTTTTCTATATTAATAGAACCGAATAACACAGTTTGATAATATGTTGACTGTGTTGTCCATTCAGACTAACATTATCATAAATGGATTTCCATTATATTGAGTATTGAACTCCTCTTGTGTCATTTCATTTCCATTGATGGTTTTAAGGTTAACTTTCGTGACAACAATAATTGCATACAATTTGTTAATAATATGAATTTCATGATGAGCATGCAGGAGATGGATCGACAGTGGATTTATGATATGCTTGATCCTTCAAGAAGATTAAAGCAACGATTCATTGATGGATTTTTTAATTTGTTTCAACGACAATAGACCAACCTTCATATATAATCCACTCCTCCTCCTTTTGGACAATCCACTCCTCCTTTTGTACAATACACCCCTCCTTTGCTTGTACAGGCTACCCCTCTTCCCTTTGTGCAGTCCACTCTTCCTCCCTTCGTGTAGGCCACCTCTGATCCCATAGTTGACCCCACACCTGGTTGATCTGCCCATGTTGGTCCCTCGGTTTAGCCACTAGGTGACGATGGTGACCATGTCACACCTACTTTCCCATCACGAGTTGTCTACTGATGAGGTTCGACGTGATCCTATAGTGGAAGAGTCATCATCCAACCTCTAGGTAAAGGATAAGTAATAAGAATTAGATTTAATTTCATATTTTGTAAAGTGAATGCTTAACAATGTTTATTTATATGTATTTTAGCTGGACAACAAATCATTATGCTATTAAGGCTATTAAACATGATATCAAATCATCATTTAGAGGGTCCTACCATCATTATGATGCCATGACTGAGGAGCTGCCATGGAGGACCAGCTTACATGTTGAAAATTATTATCTTATAAACAATACAGGATTTATGTTTTATGTTTTTCAATTTTCAGTATTTAATAAAAATTAGAGTGTTAAATGTTTCATTAACATTTAACTTGTTATATTTTCTTGCCAATGATATGATAAATTCATCGGGTGCCAAAGAGATAAGAAACTTAAAATAAATTATTGTTGCTACATTTGCGTATAAGTTTTTTTTTGTTAAGATTTTGTTTATGCGGAGTGACCCACAATCGTTATGCAATCATTCTATCAAATCTCTAATAAAATTAGTATAAGATTCTTATTTGATTATGTTGATATGTTTTACTTGAAAAAAATAGAGGAAGTTATCAAATGACAGTTTCAGTTTTTTCTTTAGTTTCTTAAAATCATAATTTAATTATCTAATTGTGATTTCTTATTCTAACATTAACTATTTTTTATTATAATTTAAAATAGAATAAAAAAACTTTTAAACAATATTAAATAAGAAAATTTCAAATATTTAATATTTTTATTAATTCAATATATTTTAAATAAATAAAAATAACATAAAATAATATTTGATAAAAAAATAAATTTTAACTTTTGTGTTCATGAAAATTTCTCTAATTCTAATTGTCCTAACAATTCTAATGAGAGCCGCACTTAAAAGAAAAGAAAATAAAATAAAGTCAATAAAGTGATTGAAATAGGATTGAAAGGGAAAATTTTTACCTAAGTGCTTACATACTCTAATTTATATAAACGATTTTTAAATATTTTTAACAAGATTTTTAATTTACTTAATTTTTAAAAAAGTGTATTATCCAATAAATTATAAAATTTTGAGATAAGCATATAAAGTAAATATTTATTTCTATTTTATTATTATTATGATGAACTTTTAAATAATCCATGAAATATTTTTAAATTTTTCTTTCGATCACTTAACTTATTTCTTATCTTGTTAGTATCGTTAATAGAATAATTAAACACGCGTAGTTATCCAATACTCCATATCATTGTATTTGTATTTCAACTCAACTAAAATAGAACCGATGACATATGACAATAGTAGATACTTATATAAAAAAAATAAGAAAATATTTATGGGATTTAGTTAGTTTTATAAGATGTCAAAATAAATTATAAATAACTAAATAATGTTATTTCTATTTTCAGTATTATTAAAATATGAAAAAGAAATATAGACAGCTAGTTGGATTGGAACTTTGAAAGCTAGATGATCTTGGTGTGAACACTCCAACCCATTCATTATTTAGTACCTTTCCCTTTCCGTATAACAACTCATCTTCTCTTTCTTTCAACACTCTCTTGCATTTCTTTCTCAAAACATTGTTGGAAAAAGATGATCACACTCTACCATGTTGGCTAAATCAATTCCTTTTTTAGAACCAAAACAAACTTCATTGCTCAGGCAGAAAGCATCTTCCATCCCCTTTCTTTTTCTTTGGTTTCACCAGAGAACATTCTACACTCCACTTACCAGTAACTCATATTTGTTTAAACTTTTCTTGGTGTCCATTTTTCTCATAAACCATTATTTTCAATTCTTCACACACAAGGACTGCTCTGGTGTAAGAAGAGTGAAAGCCATTGCAACAACATGACAAATCAACATCCCATTTTGCAATGTACTTTCCTGTTGTTTCTCTTGTACCTTGTACTCAATGCAGCTCCTACGAGTTGCAAATTCACCATTGAGCCATGCTCCGACAATAACTCGTGCAATGCGCTTCTTGGCTACACCCTTTATACTGACCTCAAGGTCTCTGAGGTTGCTTCTCTCTTCCAAATAGACCCTATTGCACTTCTCACTGCCAATGTCATTCACATCTCGTAATTCTCCCTTCTAAACTCTTCCAAATAGGTGCCTATGTGGTAAAGCCAATTGATACTTTGGCTGCCATTGTGGCTAGATATTTCACTACACTTAGTGACTTGATGAATGTTAATGACATGGAGTGCAGCTACATCTGATGGAGATATTCTTGCTGTTACAATTCCTGATGACTCTAATTATCTTCTGTGAGGAACTTAACATTGGAGGGAAGAATGACTGACAGACCAAGCAGCAAAGAAGAAGAATTAAGGTGGATTGGAGGTAAAGGAGATCACGCAATAAAAAGTTGAGACACCCCAATAAGAGTGAGAGAGAAACTATCGGAATGACTACTTTATTTAAGATAGTAGAGGTGAGAAAAAGGGAATTCTCTCTATCTCTCTTATCTTTTGGAATTCTAAAATGCTTTCTAAGTTAAGATTCTTCCTGGGTTATAGCTATTGCCGTTAAGAATAATTCTCATTTTCTAAGTTAAGATTCTTCTTGGTCATAGCTACTGCCCTTAAGAATAATTTTCATTTTTTACTGTGATATTTTCTCTAATATTACATTGGTGGTTGTAAGTTCATTTTCCTTCATTAGATACATTACATTGGTGTTTTCATTGAGAGGATTTTACCTTGTAAGACAAGTGAGGAGTACATGTATGAAAATGCTTTTCTTTGCTCTTGTTTTTTTTGTTTTGGTTTATGTTTTCATGCATAAGTACAAAATTATTCGCTACTGTAAAATATTATTACAAAATCCGGTAAAAATTTGCAATTTTTTAGTTCTTTGTAGAAACAAGCAATGAAAATAGAAAATATTTTAAATTGGTGATTGATAACCATTTTTTTGGGCAATGTCTTCGATTTCTTCACTAAAGTAAGGAGGATAATTTTGCTTGTGCTACCTTTCATTTAAATTCTGCTGCATAATCAATCAGTAGTTGTTCTCTTGTTATAGCTTGTGCATCAAATTTCCGAAAATATGCCACTGATTTTGGCTTGCTTGTCCCTAATTGAAGCTATACCATTGCAGCCAGTCACTCTGTGCAGTGTAGTTTTGGACCACAAAATTTAGAGTACTAACTAAGCTACTTCTTTTTTCATGTTGCAATTTATTCCTTCACCTATTTGGAAGTAAGAGTAAATTTCTCTTGCTTAGAGAACTATCCATTACTAAACTGTAGTTCATCTGGGTTTGTCACTCTACCTGCAGTTTATACTGTATTCCCTCTTCTTTAGCTGTCTCTTGCTCCAGCATGCAATGCAAAAGAAG
>Ga0209700_104723_pt1 | contig 24114 bp, 16 predicted proteins | sample SiratroredBW_FD_187528 | JGI IMG/M metagenome (GOLD analysis project Ga0209700, IMG submission 187528) | Root nodule microbial communities of legume samples collected from California, USA - Siratro red BW (SPAdes) (version 2) | ecosystem: Host-associated > Plants > Roots > Nodule | place: USA...
ATATATATATATATATATGTGTGTGTGTATATATATATATGTGTATATATATGTGTGTATATATATATATATATGTGTATATATATATATGTGTATATATATATATGTGTATATATATATATATATGTGTATATATATATATATGTGTATATATATATATATATATGTGTATATATATATATATGGCTTAATTAACTTTTTATTCCATTATTGGTTTATTTTATTCAATTTGGTTCCATTATTAATGAAATGTTGAATGTTTTAATTATTCCGTAATACAATTTATAATTAATCTATATTAACAATTTATAAAACTAACAACCTCAAATTTCAAAGTCACATTGTTGCATTTTTAAAATTGAGAGACTTGATTGACTTTTTTTAATTAATAGAAGGATCAAATTGAATAAAATCAAAAATAAAAAGGGTAATTAAGCCTATATATTGCAACAATAATGTACCTGGCAAATTCTGGAACTCTACACAATGCCAAAGGATTCAAGCAATGATTTAGTTATATGATTCTTATTTAATTTATTTCCAATCAATGGGGAGATTTGTCACTCACGCTTGAATTTACTGCATTAGGTGCGACTCACAATAGCTATGAACACCTGTCTTTAAGCTGATACTTTTTCTTTATTGCTTGTAACTAGTTAGCAGTATTTCTTTTGAAGAGATTGCTGTAAACAGGGACACTTACTGAAACTCTTCTAATTTGAATGGCAGATCCCGGACCATCTTCTCCAAAGGGTCGCAATTGTTGGAAGGCCAAATGTTGGCAAGTCAGCATTGTTTAATCGTCTTGTTGGGGTATTGAAGATTTCTCTAAACTTCAATTTTTTCTTTGTGTTTTCGTGTTCTATGGAAGTAACATTGGAAAATTTGATGCATCTAAAACCTGGACGTTGAACTTGATTAGTTATAATTGTCACCTCTTTGATGCTTAAATTGTAGGGAAACAGGGCTATTGTGGTGGATGAACCTGGGGTTACCAGGGATCGTTTATATGGTCGATCGTATTGGGGAGAGCATGAATTCATGGTAGTGGACACAGGCGGGGTTATCACTGTTTCAAAGTCACAAGCTACTGTTATGGAAGAGCTGGCTATTACTACTACCATTGGTATGGATGGCATTCCACTTGCTGTTAGGGAAGCAGCTGTTGCCAGGATGCCCTCAATGATCGAGAGACAAGCAACTGCAGCCGTGGAAGAATCATCTGTTATTATTTTCCTGGTCGATGGTCAGGTATTTTGTATGTGATATCTTTTGATTTTCCTTCACTAGGGCTGTTTCTTTTTCCTTGCTCGTTTCTTATGTAATATAATAGATATATAAAAAATGGGTCACAAGATATGTTAAAAGGTGATATTTCCTTTTATTAAGAATAGGATGGGCATCCATTCCTCCGAGGCTTCAGTCATTAATACATTTTTTTGGGTAATTCTTGAATCTAACCTTTAGCCCTATTTTACTTCTTTGGGTATTTATGGTGTCTTAGGCCCATACCTCAGGAATGCAAAAGAGGGTTACATAACTGAATGGTCATGTGGCACCAAGAGTGTGGGGAGGGTGGTGGGCAAATCATGAACTGGGGGCCAAAATGAAGAGAGGGAAAATGTATATATGAAGATGGAGGGTATGAAATGAAAGGGTGAAAATTATTCTGAGGTTGTAGGTGGTGATTTTGAGTAAAGGGTGGTGCTTCTCAGTTGGGAAGTCTCACGTCTCCTGCCTCAATTCTTAGGTTACAAATTATACATCTGTCGGATAACTTTATTTAATGCTAATTGGTTTTAAGATGAAATCTGATATGTAGTTGCGTATTCTGGTAGGCTTGCCTGGTTTTATAGGTATATGTGGATGAGTGTGTCGGGAAAGTCCCATTAGTGGTTATTCCATATTTGTACGGTAGTTATTTCTATCCGGTACTGTTTCTCGGTTGGATTTCTCTAATTCCATTATATAGAGGAATTTTAAGTTATTTCTCTCGTTATATAACTTGGTTCCTATAATGGTGACATCTGGCTACAGCTGACAATTATAAACCATCAAATGGGACAATCTAATTTTGTTGTTTTAATACCTATTTTAAAAGCATGATATATCAACTGATTCATAAAGCTGCTCCAAATCATGATCCGAAGGCAGTAATGACACATATGTTGAACAGGCAGGACTAACAGCAGCTGATGAGGAGATTGCTAATTGGCTACGTAGAAACTACTCAGATAAATATGTCATTCTCGCAGTTAACAAGTGTGAATCTCCCCGCAAAAGAATTATGCAGGCATCTGAATTTTGGTCCCTTGGGTAAGCTATTTCTGTGAGGATGCACTCCTGAGTGGGTGGATATTGCATGCCTAAAGTGTGGCCAAAAACAGTGGAAAATGGTCATGACACTTAACCGATTTATAAATTATGTTTATAATTTGATGTTTTCATGGCGTGAATATCTAGTCCAAGAACATCTATTGCATGATTGATTTTGGAATTCACGGATATGATTTTGAATGTGCCTCAACAAGCATTAATTATTTGTGTTCCAGTTCCAAGATACAATTGATGTCATTGTGTTCAATTAAATTCAATGACCATTAAGGGAATCAGATTACTTACCTATATTAGTGGTTAACCTAACCAAAAGCAGTTAACTTTTTCAGTAAATATCCAGTTCAGGTGGCAGTAAGCCATTATTTTAATTATGATGTGCTGTAGTAGTGTTAAACCAAGTTTGGTTAGATAGATGTGAATATCAGTTAATCCCAATTATGTTACAGAACCACCCTTGTTTATTTCAGTTTACTTTATTTTTTACTATGTGCAACTTCATATTTACTCTTATTAGTTCACATGTGAGTAATTGTAGAGGAAATAACTACGGTCAGGCATAAATTACATGTTCTTATGCAGTTTTGTATTATTGATGCGATTAAGATATAACAAGTCCACATTTATAAAGAAACTTAATTTCTCTTGATGAGATGGACCTTTTAGCTGTCATAAAGATGTTCAGTATTACATCATATATTTTGAATATATTTAAATTAAAAGTATAAGAGATCAACAAAAACATCCTTGACAACATCTAAATCACCTCTCCCCCCCAAAACGGACATCTGAACTTTTCAGCGGTTAAACATGCTGAGTGGAATTCTTACATAGTTGCATCATATTATTTACTGATCTTTCTAAGAGTTATGTTGTAATCAACAAGTGCTGTTGTGTTGTGGTTGCTACATCAGATTTGAACCACTTCCAATATCAGCAATCTCAGGGACTGGCACTGGAGAGCTTCTTGACCTTGTTTGTTCTGGCTTACAGAAAGTTGAGGTTTGTTCTCTATATACGTTGCATTCTCTTCTGATATATCTTTGACAATTGGTAAATTAGGTTTTATTTTCTACTTTCATGTTGCAAGCAAGTTGACTATACTTTGCATCACCAACCGATAATAAGTAATTAGATTCAGGTGGTGTTATTGTTGATCACTATAAAATTTAGGATCTTTTATTCTTATTTCAAGACCCTTAATTTTTTAATTTATACTTTACTTTATGCTGAACTATAGGAATCAAATATTCTTGAAGAAGAAGATTATGTTCCGGCAATTTCAATTGTTGGTAGGCCAAACGTTGGCAAAAGTAGCATTTTGAATGCATTGGTTGGCGAGGACAGAACAATAGTTAGCCCCATCAGTGGCACTACTCGTGATGCTATTGATACTGAATTTACTGGACCAGATGGACAGGTGTGATTCTTTTGGTGACTAGTAAACACTTGGTGTATGTAGCACCACAAAAAAATCAAGTCTTAATTCAAATGTTTTATTATTTTGTAAGAATTGTTGGAAATGTCACGCCAACCACAAATATAACTAAATTTTTGTCTATAAATAGATCTAAACCTCACCTAGTAAGTTGGTTTGTGAGATCAAATTAGGTCTAAAACCTATTCTTTTTAAGATGGTATGGTATGATCAAATTATAATATATAAATCGGTGTAAATCTCATCATGTAAGTCAATTTTGTGAGGTTAAGGCTAAAATTTATACTTTCTTAAAAAATGAAAATTTTAAACGATTGGTTGGTTATAAGGCTTTCTCCCTACCCCAACTTCGTTTAAGGCTGTATATTTTTTGGACCATACCAGATTGTCATAATGATTTGGTAATCTTTCATAATTTTGAGGAAGCACAGTAATTGTTTTCTTATTTTCTTTCTGTAGAAGTTCCAACTTATTGACACTGCTGGAATCAGGAAAAGAGCAGCCATAGCTTCAGCTGGGAGCACAACGGAGGCTTTGTCAGTGAATCGAGCATTTCGTGCTATTCGGCGTTCTGATGTTGTTGCTCTTGTCATCGAGGCCATGGCTTGTATCACAGAACAGGTTTCTGATTAATTCTTTTATTTGTTACATGAAAATTAGATTGTCTTTCTTCTGATTATAATAAAGTAATGCCGCAGGTATGGAGGCACATGGGATAGTAGTTGTTTAATGTATACTTTTCCCCTCCTTAAACTATTTAAATGTCTTTTGAAGGACTACAAGATAGCTGAGAGGATAGAAAAAGAAGGAAAAGGTTGCGTGATAGTTGTAAACAAGTGGGATACAATACCAAATAAAAAGCAGCAGACTGCATTACACTATGAGGAAGATGTCAGGGAGAAGCTTCGCTCACTTGATTGGGCTCCAATTGTTTATTCTACTGCTATAGCTGGTCATAGTGTTGACAAGTATGTTTTATGTGGAAAATTATTGATTTATGCTGTATAGCATGCCAATTCCATGCTTTGAATTCCTCCAACTTTCCCTTTAAAACAAGTCCTTATTTCATAGGCATGTGCAATAAATATCAATTGTATCTCCCATGGTGAATGAGGTCATGCTTCATATATTTTGTTGAACTTATCTGTTATAATGTAGGTCATGGTAGATCTCAAGTAGTAGTCACATTATTGGCCGATGATGCTTCTGTACAATTTTGTATTTACTGGTGTTTCTTGATGTGTGATAAAAAAGTCCTTGGTCATTTCTTGAGCTTAAGCAATGCACATAGAAGTGGACTTGAGAAGCGGACTCTTTTTAGAATAATTTTTATTTGGATATGTATTAGCTTTGTTTTATCTGGATGTAGCAAACTATTTGTCACAGATAAATTTTAGTGGCGAATAACTTTTCTTGTATGTAGACACTAACACGGTATCATATATTAAACTTATTACTTATTGGGTTTGATAATTTTCGTTGGAGTTGATCTCCTAAGTGGATAGCTGATCGCTTATTGTTGTTTTGCCTATAGGATTATTGTTGCAGCTAGTGAAGTTGAAAAGGAAAGATCTAGAAGACTTGGCACTTCTTTATTGAATCAAGTAGTTCTGGAAGCAGTAGCTTTTAAGCCTCCTCCTAGGACACGTGGTGGAAAAAGAGGGCGTGTTTACTATTGCACTCAGGTATTTGTATCATGTTATGATGGTATTTAATAGTTGTTATTGTTTGTCTTTTAGTTTACTAGGAATGTTTGGATGAATTCTTCTTATGTCATTTTTATTGTTGATGATAGAGATGTTCCCACTGCATTTATTAGGATGTTGTGCCTTGTTGACCGATTGGTCATGTGTTTGAATTTGGAAATATCCTCTTTTGCATATGCCGGTAAGACTACGCACAATGACCCCTTATTTGCATAGTGAGGAGCCTTCTAGGGCCGGGACATGTTAGTTTTTGTTTTGAATAATATGAATATTTGGCAAAACTTTGTTACTAGAATGATTGAAATGAATAGTGCAGCAGTCATACTCAATAGCTCCTTTGGTTATACTTTTATGTACTCACAATATAAAATATATTTAGTTACCTGATTGTCTAACTGTATCTCCTCTTGCAGGCTGCTATAAGGCCACCTACATTTGTGTTCTTCGTCAATGATGCAAAACTTTTTCCTGAGACTTACAGGCGCTATATGGAGAGGCAGCTGCGTAAGGACGCAGGTTTTTCTGGAACACCCATACGACTTCTATGGCGCAGCAGAAGGAAAATGGGCAAAGACGAAAGTCAGTACTCATTGTGTCAAAATCAATATTGCTACTATGTCCCCTTCATTTTGTTTTTCATTATTCTTTCTTTGCTTCTCCTACCTTGAAAAAATGTATAATGATGCTATAAACATGTATATATGGTTTGCTCACAGGCAAAGCTGTAACAAGGACCCAAGAGAATCTTACATCAAATGATCCACAACTGGTATCAAATGCACCGTAAGTTAGACATTTGCTCAAGGAAGAAATGACTGTTCTGTTTGTGTTGGAAGTGAAGAGGCTTTTCATCTGGGTCTACTTGATTACTCAAATGGTCGTGCATCCTGAAAATCCATCAAGGTTAGTAAAATCTCCACTAGGACGAGATGGGTGCGGGGAGTTTGGATGAGGATCTGTCATTTATACAGTGATCATTATCATTCTGTAATTCTTGAGTGACCACTTTGTATTTATGGGGTCGTAGCTCATTCTCTGTCAACAACTGCGTTGTACATTATTTTTTGTAGTAGTTGTTGAAACAAACGTAACTCTGCGACTCCTTTTATTCAAATATTTAAGCTGGACATTTTCCAGCGATCAGGTTCTCAGTTACTATCTGGAATGATGTTTTTTTTTGTTTTTGCTAAGCAATTGCATGTGATTTTTTTGTCGTTGTTACATGTAAATAGGCTGATAGTCAGCTGCAGTTACCTGCTTGATAGGTTTAACACACTGTTCAGTTTTGTTTTAGACTGCTTGTTCCGGTTTCAGAAAGAACGAACATTTTCTGTTAAATCTATCTCGTACCTGTGTTGCAGCTGACTGCCTCCTCAACATCTAACACACTTTAACAATACTAGTCGGTACCATTAATGTTAACTCGTCACATTAATTTCATTAATTACAATTCAACTATAATCACAAGATAAAATCATGATTAATACAGCTTCCGTCATTTTATATATAAAACTATTTTTAACTAATTTACATCCATGGAAAAGTTGATTAAGTTATTAGAAACATTATATTTTAATAATTTTTATTTTTTAAATGATGGACTTCGCAAGATTTGTTTTATATATAAACTGAATTAGATTTCCATTTTGTACGTAATCGTATGCAGCAACACCTAACTCATCTTTTCCATATTCCTGGAAGATTTTCAAAGTAACTGACATATTAACCAAACCTTTGTCTGCATTTATGTTTCATAAATTTTTGTGATAAACTTATGGTCGTTCCTAATCCCACTCACAAGGGGATGTTTGGCAACTAATATATTTGTTTTTATATCAGTTATGTTTTATTTTGTTTTGGTACTTTTATATTCTTTCCTTGTATGCTCATACTGAATATAATGCATTCTGATCTCTTTCTTTCCTCTGTTTCTCGACAATGTGAGAGATAGTGAATCTTTTAACAAAAGATTGATCGCATGTTTATATTCACATCTTTTAACACTTTGGATACTTAGATTGTTTGATTAGATAGTGAGTATCACATAATTAAATGCAAATTGAGCCTCGTACTCAATCATTTCATCATCCAATGTTTGGTTTAAAGAAAAAAAAAAAAAGAGATGGAAAGAAGAAAATTAAGTTGAAAAAAATAGATACATAAAAAATAAAATAGAATTGTTAGTATAAAATAAAAATATGTGAGAAATAAAAAAATGTTTTGAAAGTTATTTACTTTAATACAAAATAATAACAAATATCAAATCATAAATAGTAGAATGGATCTCACAAATTATGCATAGTTATGAGATTAACGTGCAACATGAAAGACGGGAGAAACCGGTGAGAGTGACAAACTTAAAATAGCATAAGAAAACATATTTATTTTATGTTTCAATAGAAAATAGAGAAGTGCTATCCTAAATGTTGAATTTGTTTGAATAAAATTTTCCATAAATGCTTAAAAAAACAAGAAAGCGAGAACAAAAACCAACTCACCTTTTTCGTTCACTAGAATTAGTTTATGTATAGGTTAAAAACGATCTTTTCAAGAAATTAATATAAAAAACTTATATAAATTAATTTATACATAAAAAAATATATTTTATATATTTTTTTTTACAATTTGTTATAGAAAATTAACTTACACAGCTTTTTCCAATATACTCTCCATTCAACATTGAAATTTTTTAAAAAATGCACATCTTATTTTTGTTTAACAAGTCTCACCTAAAACTTTCTACTTTCTAACCAATAACCAAAAAATATGTTAAAGAAAAAGACATTAAAAAAGGTGTCGCCACTTCCCTTTCTAATAAATGTTTCCTTATGGAGACTCGTTGTATAGCATGGGCAATATAAAAGAGAACTTTCTCTCTTGGAATAACTACTCAAATAGTGGTGACTTTGTTTGCTGGATTCTTCATATCTGTCAGTGTAGAAGAAGGTGATGACAATTCTTTATATATAGTAGTTTTAATTGCTAGGGTTTTGCCTAAAGCTATACTTGCATGCATTCACTATCATAGGGATTGTCAATATTTTTATATAATTAAAATTTTAGAATATATATCGTCAATGTAAAACATTTTACACTATTAACTATTAAATAATATTATTAGTACGACTTTTAAGACAATCACAGCAAAATGTAACATTTATTTCTCGCGAAGATTTCTAATTAGATGCTAGTGCAATAACTAAATTTATACATAAAGAAATTTCAATATATAAATTATGTAATAATTTTAATTTATAATAAACAACTTCTACGTGATATAAAATTATTTTAATTTATTTCTCACTGAAAATTGAATTTTGATGAGATGAAATGATAAATTGGTAAAATAATAGTTACTTTGCACCATTCTGGTGTCGTTGTCAAATATTGTATGCTAATAATGGTGCGCAGATGGGCTAGTACTACGCACCCTTCATCTGAACCACACAAACTTTATTGCAATTTCTAAATCAAATAATTACTAATAACGGTTAAAACACAACAATTTTATTTCTTTATAAATTGGATATTATCAAACATATATATATATATATATATATATATATATATATATATATATATATATATATATTCTTTGTCCAAAAAAAATTGTTTACTTTACAAATTCTTCTAACTCATTTCTGTCAAAAGTAATTTTTCTTAAATTCTTAATCTAAAGTAAAATAAATTAAATTCAAAGAGAATACACTTCAAATTACACATTTCTAATTAAATTGGACATTTATGAGAGTCCAATTTTTATACGTATTTCCCTTATATGTATAGATCCAAGCACGTTAGATTGTACGCATAATTTATCAACCACACTTTTTATACACACTTTCCAGAATTTATTTCTGAGAATGCATTTAAGGACCTTAGATATGGGCTAGAACCAAATAAAATTATTTCACTTAACTGGTCCACATGGAGACAATGAACCGAAAAAATTAGTAGATGGTACAGTATAAGGCAACCACTTGTATAATACGTAATTAAGTATTATTAATGTTATTTTATTTTAAATTCAGTAAAAGTTAAATACATGTCATTTAGGTATACCTTTTTTTATATTATGTGCTTAAGTATTACTAACTATTTTCTTTAACTGCATCATCAACACATGTGCAATCCTCACATCAGAATCTGCTGTATCAGCTTTTATTAACCACTATCAACAAGCCCATACCATTTTCATCTTACCCCTTCTTTTTCCAACTATCCTAACCCATATATTTTTACATCTTTCTTTTAACATTTTGTAAACTATCTTTCTGTCATTTGATGTATATACAATTGCTTTATTTTATTTATAATTAATTCTAAGGGTGATTACTTTACAAACAACAGTCTATCCCCATACTCACAAATCTAGAATAAACATGCGAGTTAAATGGTTAAAAATAATTACATTTTTTTAGACATTATACTTTGATCCACAATTTATCTATCTGAATTTGACTCTTACCATGTGTTGAGAATTTGATGAAGTAAAACATCAAGAAGATGGATCAAAAGCCAATTATATAACTAAACTTCACAATCATATGGTTAGAGTGCAAGAAAAAAGACTTCTGAGCTATATGTACTAAACTGATTAGCTGATAAATTTGTAACAAATTTCCAGATTCAAAGAGAGAAGTAAAATCTATCCGAGTGGTATTTATTGTGTTTTACGCATCTGTAGGATAAGATGCGAGGCTTGGTAATTAAGTTGCAGCAGGTAGCAGGCTATTATTATTTTCTGATGTTGTGTGCAACCCTTTGATTGTGATATGACAGACACATGTGAGTGACAGAATGCATAGGACCCTTTTTCCTTTATGAAAGCCTAACCAGTTTCCAAATTGAAGTGATGGAGTTAGTTGAGCAAATATAAATTGTGGTTGCTGGGAGGTTAGCAGCTACACCCCAAAGGACCATGGAGATCATGTCAAGCTTGGAGAGAAACCTGAATGACATGAGGGAGTATTATGAAAGTGGAAAGACTAAGCAAGCGTCTTGGAGAGAATCTCAGCTCAAAGGGTTGCGTCTTTTCCTCATGGAGAAACAAGAACATATCATGAATGCCCTTATGCAAGATCTAGGGAAACATCAACTTGAAGCTTTCAGAGATGAGGTATCTTTAATATTTCTTCTCCTATTATATTGCTATGATATGAAAAGTATTGTGATGTATGTGGGAGATATTTAAAATCCACTCTCTTGGCAGATAGGGACTTTGATCAAGACCTTAAATCTGGCATTGAAGTCCTTGAAAACTTGGATGTCAGGCAAAAAGGTAAGTAAGATACATGTCCGTACATATTGCAAATATTTGAAGATGATATACCTATGAAGTAACTAGCCGCCACATTAATTTTGACAGGCTGAATTGCCACAAATAGCATTGCTCACCAGTGCAGAAATTGTTCCGGAACCACTTGGTCTGGTTCTCATTATTTCATCTTGGAATTTCCCATTTGGTGAGTTAAACTTTTAACCAAATCCCTCAGAAACATTTATGAAAAAAATCTAAAATTTAGAGGTGTGCTCATTCTTTTTATTTATGCAAATGTAGGACTATCTTTGGAGCCACTTATTGGAGCAATAGCTGCGGGAAACGTAGCAATCTTAAAGCCTTCAGAGTTGTCTCCAGCTTCTTCATCTCTACTTGCTTCTAGTCTCACCGCTTATTTGGACAATAAAGCCATTAAGGTGATCCAAGGAGGGCCACAAGAGACCCAACAACTACTGGAGCAAAGATGGGACAAAATCTTCTTCACAGGTAAATGGACTATAAATGTCTCTTACTCCATTTTTGGTCAAAATTAATCTGAGTCTTTATACTTTATGAGCAATGATTTCAATCTTCTGTTTTTTAGAATATGATACCAAAACATCATTTTAAAATACATGCGCTAAAACCAATTTTAACTAAGAACTCAAAAACAAATTTTACTGTTTCTCTCTCTCTCTCTCTCTTAATAGAACAAAATGTTCCTCTTCATTGTTGTAAAATGGCAGGAAGTGCACGTGTGGGGAGGATTGTTATGTCTGCTGCTGTGAAGCATTTGACTCCTGTGACTTTGGAGTTGGGTGGAAAATGCCCTGCTGTTGTTGACTCCCTTTCATCTTCTTGGGATATAGAGGTTGCTGTGAAGAGAATTATTGTGGGAAAATTTGGGACTTGTGCTGGTCAAGCATGCATAGCTATTGATTATGTTATAGTGGAAAAGAAAAATTGCTCAAAACTGGTACACACATCCCTAGAACTTTTTCATGTTCACTGATCTTTGTTTCCTATATATGATGTTTAGCTAGGGGTTTTGTGGTAGCTTATTCTTGCTTCTTTTAGGTGGAACTGATGAAGGTGTGGATCAAGAAAATGTTTGGAGAGAACCCTCAACATTCCAAAACTATTACCAAGATAGTTAACAAACACCACTTCTCTAGATTGAACAATCTTCTTGCTGATAAAATGGTCAAAGAATCCGTGGTTTATGGTGGCTCAATGGACGAAGAAAACTTGTAATTAACTAACACTCTTATTTTTCTCCTTGTGTTAAGTAGGAGACATCTCTTACAAATCTATCTGTTACTTCATAAAACTATATTTATATACATTTAATATTTTTGAAACATGAAAACTTTCAATGCTTGTTATATATAAAGAAAGTAGAAGTTAAAGAAGAATTTAGAATTAGAAATATACTCCTGAGACCTTCTCTAATCTAATTTTCAACATATTTATTGTAATTTTCAATATATTTAATTGAGAAAAGAAAATATTAAAGGTTCTTACTCACTCTCCTGCAATTAAAACTGATGATTTAGTTTTTATGGATGTATTGCATTGATTGCTATACAGTAATAATTCCTATGAAGATCAGAAAACTGCATATTACTTACCCCAAAAAAGTTACGAGTGAGTTCGTGCAGATTTATTGGGCCAACCATTTTGGTGGATCCCCCACTGGAAGCAGCAATTATGTCAGAGGAGATTTTTGGCCCATTGCTTCCAATTATTACCGTAACCTTCATGCACACAAGCCTCTCAATCAAATTTTCATTTTTTTTTGGTTACTATTACTGCATGCTTAAATCTAAATATAGTCATTTTCTTTTCTTTTTTGGTTATGAATTTGCAGGTAGAGAAGATTGAGGACAGTATTAAATTCATAAACAGTAGGCCTAAGCCTCTTGCCCTTTATGTATTCAGCAAAAACAAAACCCTACAGAGAAGAATGATATCTGAAACATCATCTGGCAGTTTGACTTTCAATGATGCAATACTACAAGTACTAACTACACTATCTACCATCATTGGTAATCTTTTTGAGTGGTTTGATTAATCTTCTCATTTTTGTTTGTTTGTGCAGTATGCAGCTGATTCTCTCCCCTTTGGAGGAGTGGGAGAAAGTGGTTTTGGCATGTACCATGGGAAGTTCTCCTTTGACACATTTAGCCACCAGAAGGCAATAGTAAGAAGAAGTTTCCTCACTGATTTTTGGTTCAGATATCCTCCATGGACACTGAATAAGTTGCAACTACTTGAAGTCTCTTACAATTATGATTATCTGGGGATGCTCCTTGTCATGCTCGGCTTAAAGAGATCATCAAAACGCTTACTTGAAAATCATATGTAGCTACGTAGCATGTTTACTTTGGTAGTATAAGAAACAAAAAACCATTCTCATTTGTTTCTTATAGAAAAACCGGAAAAGTGTAATGTTTTCCTTTTCTTTTCTTATGAAGTCCAATAAAAATGGTTCTATGAGCAATTTCTTATGGATAACAAAATTTTATGCAGCTTGATTTGTCCATTATCTGGTAGTCACTGAATTTCAATCAGTTTATGAACACAATTTAAATACAGTTTTTTAAATATTTTTCTATATTCAATTAGTGTTAGTATTAAAATTTTATTTTAATGATTTATATGTAGTAAAGTATGCTGATAAAAAAATGTAATAAAGTATGGGTTATTGTTCATTTTGTTTTGAAGTTCAAATTTAACGATTTTTATTATTAAAGAATTTGTTTATAGTTGTTGTAGAGATTGGAAACAGCGTTAACAAAGACAGATAATTATTATCATTATTCATGTATTATTTTCAGTTGACAACAGTTTTTATTTTTAATTTAAGTGATGGTATTTTATTAGAAAAAATGTTAGTTTAACCTTATTATTTACTTATACTTTTATTTTATACTATATTTTATTAATAAAATATTATATATAAATAAAATAATAATATATATTAATATTAAATGGTATGAAAGATAAATAATGATGTAAAAAATGAATTGTTAAACACATGTAAACCCTTTTACTATTTGCAGTATAAAGTATAGTTCCTTTTTAAGCATCAAATGATATTTTTCTTACCGTTCTGCATATTTCTGACGATAAATTGTTATATTGAAGAAAGTTTGTCAGTCAGTTAGATTTAAACTGTGTAATATCTAACTTTCTCCCATTCTGCTTCTTGGTAATTGAAAAAGGCATGGAAGAAACTAAATTTGACAGAGACAATCTGACAGTATCCTTCTTTTCAACAACAGGATAACGAGAAAAAAAAATAACTTTTTTTTTTTTGTAAAATGTTAATTTAATGCGGTAAAATATATAGAGGGAGGATAGTACCGACAATTAGTCAGCAAAATAAATCTCACTATCATTATCTATTAGGTTTTCTGAATTTAACAAGCATTAGTCAAATTAGAAATTGATAAATTTGGTTAAAGAGTTAAAATGTCTCTCTTCCTAAACAAAATTCTAGGTGTTAAACTTGTTAAACATCAACTTTTGAAAATTTATGGCCATGTTTCATTTTTGAGAACTTGTGAAACAAATATTTAGGATGTGTTTGAAAATAAGTTCAGCTGAGTGTATCTGGTTTCTACTTGTGGAATTTTTTCCACCTTCGCATTGAAATGTCAAAACCTTCCGTTCAATGTGATCCAAATGGGGTTTCGAACAAACACTCAAACGCTAAAACAAACTTACACTTGATCGATTGCTCAACTTTACTGAGTGCTTATTTTGTCATTTGATTGAAATGAAACGATATAATAAATTATCAGATTCAGAATGGCGAAATATTTTCATTCATATGGTTTTAAATTCTTACTACTCACCAACCGTATTAATTGCAACCTCGAAAACTAGTGGTAGAGAATTGTGATTGCATAATAGCAGTTGAAAAAATACACCGATTGCTGGTGGATAGCCATGTATTTTTTTTCTTTCATACAAATCACTTTGCACTTATACAACTGAAATCTACTTGATGTGAGTATCATTCAATGAACCAACTTCTTGTTTACCATCAAAACACATCGAAGCTGCTTGTCATTCTTGCTTAAGAGGTAAGAGCTAGTAAATAGAAAATACAAGTATAAAGGAAATAAAATACAGAGAGAAAAATAAAATGAACAAAAGAAACGGGATAAAATGAAGATATAAAAGGACTCAAATGAGTAGGTGGTAATTAGAAAAAAAAAAAAAACTTCTGAATAAGAACTGATAATAGTGTTTCAGAAAAATCAGAAAATACGCTCTATAAACAGTATTTATATTAGTTAGAATCTATTAAAAAAGTATCAAAATTAAAAAATATATTAAATATGATGTGAAATCTACATTTTTTTATAATTTTTAATAAATTTAACCAATAAAAAAAATAAGTGTGATTGAGATACCAATGTCCATCAAATCAAGAAAATAAACACAGATATGTGCGACATCGCTGCCTCAGACTTTAGCGGACCATAAACCTAAGCGTGCTGAATTTGTTGTGGTGTTGTAGCAGCGGTTGGAAAATATAGAGAGAATAAGCATGCAAATTTAGGAAACGCAGATTGAAGAAAAAAGAGCCTATAATACAAGAAGTTCTGAAAATCAAGACACAATACCCGTAGTAGTAATCACTAATAAAACTTAAATCCTAAACTAAAATCGAAATGCTCATACTCAGTATTACCTCATAAATACTACCATCGATCTAATCAACATGCTATTCCACTACTGAAACAAACAAAAAAAAATTTAACACCCGTAATACTTTGAAGCCTTCAATGCACAAAACTGACCGGGCAATACAAACAGATCCTACGCTTGCTGCAAAGATTGCGAAGTTCTCTGCCAAAGGGACCGTCCTAAAATGGAACTTCCATGCGTGGAAAGATATGCAGCATTTAATCTGGCAAAGCAATCCAACATAATGAGCCAATGTATGCAAGTTTTTCTTTGGGTGAAAGCCAATGTACATTCTCTTTAAGGTGTTTATAACTTTTAAATTGAAAAGGAGAGAAGGGGCAAGATGTTTACTTGTCGACATCAGGCAATGCCAGGGGATCATACAACTCCTCCGCAGGCATAGATACTGACATGTCTTGACCACCTTCAACCTGAATAGTAAGCAACCAATATGCATGAGTAACCCCAAAAACATTCTCTTCAATAAGACTTGTATGTAAATTTACCTGTTGAGGGTATTGTGCAGCATAACCAGCGTATGCACCATAAGCATACAAGGAGGGATCATGAGCAGCAGCATAAGCATATGCCTCGTAACCCTGTCCATATCCATAATAGGCACTCCATTGATTTGGATCCATCTGAGCGCCCCAGCCACCGGGTACATCCTAAAATTGTTTCAATAATTTCCTTTTGTTAGAGCTAACATAATTACACATCTACAAACTTTAAAAATGAATCCACATATAAGCTACTAATAGAGCAGATCAAATAATCTTACATTTATTGTAACAAGATAATCCCAAAATCATTAATGCAGAACTTTATAAATATTTCAGAGTGATGAGAGCTCATTAAGGTTTGGGATCCAGTAAAAGGAGGAAAAAGCTACGTCACCATCGTAATACAGTTTCTTCATTATATTATTTAATTAACTTTTAGTCTCATTCTTTTCTATTGTCCAATTCTAGTTGGAACACCTAAACCAACTTTCAGTTTGTATTAAATTTTGGGCCAACATGTTTGACATGGAGCTGCTTTTCTTTCAACTTCAATTGAGTTGAATTCAACTCAACTTGATTTCCTAACTGAAATTCAATCACACTCAGTCTTCGAACCGAGCATTCACATGTAACAGCTACAGCTATCATTCAATTATACAGTTTCATCTGAACTTCAACTAAAACCACCCAGCTGAGTCAATGTTTTACATTTCTCATTATCCTTTCTTGTCTCAACACATCATCACAATCTCCATATCTATTTCCTTGGGTGAATGAAAGTAGTTAAGGGGAGGGGAATTCATAAACCAGTAAAGACCATAAAAATCTATACTAGAACTGAGTATGGAAGATACATGTGTGTTACCAACATAGACATTTTGGAAGACTTAATAAGTTGTATATATTGCAATAATTTTTCAAAATAAAACTAAAATGCATTATGTATGACAAATGTGCTACACAGGACAGTGTCACCATGACATATCTAACAGTCATTATGTCAAAAATATGAATAATTTCCAAATGCAAAATCACCTGTCTAGCTGTCAAGGTACTAGCCCAAGAAATTTGGATCACTTGTTGTCCTATTAGCTTTCCCTGCATCCTCTGAATCGCATCTTCAGCGGACGCTCTACAGACAAAAGCCAAGGAAGAGGTTAAAAAGCCAATTAATAACAAGATAAAGCAGAAGGAGAAGAAACTAAGATTGATGAAAGACCTCATAAGATGCAGAGTAACATGACATCAGGCCACATGAAACTTATTGCCTTGGAAAGGGGTAGCAACAGTCAAAATCATATCATTTACCCTTTGAGTTTCGAAATATTAGAGCAACCCCATAAAGATTCACATGTTAAAGATTAAGGGTAAAAAAACAAAACCTAGTTCCAAATTGAACATAACCATATCCTTTGCCCGCATAAATTTTGACCGACACAATATCTCCAAATTGCATAAAGGTTTGCTTAAGCTCCTCCTCTGTCACATTAAGATCCAAATTACCAATACAAACCTGCAATACAAACAGAAATAAGTAAGAGTACCATAAAATCACACAAAGTGTAATCCACCATTTTTGTTCCAGAAAGTGTGTAATACTATCTCGAACGTCCCTAAAACTAAAGAAATTTCAAAGAAGTCCTTAAAATTTCCAGTTGTCTCATCCAAATTCCTAAACTCAACGACTAATTGTTATTTTCTTCCTCAAAAATATCATAATATTATCATTAAGTTTCACAATTTTTAGAATTTTGGACTAATAATGACACCTAAGGATTGCACTTTCAAGGACATCTTAGAAGTTTCTACGACAGCATTATACACTTTCACGGATTAAATGTGTGGTCTACTCATCACATAAATTATAGGTCAATGGGAATCCGACTTACAGTGGTATTATTCACATCATTTTCCGGCGCAACAGTATTCACCGGAGCAGTGTACGCAGGAAATTGATACATTGCTGCAAATTAATCCACAATTAAGCCTTTTTTTGAGTTATAATTATGAACGGAACAAAGGGTTTTGAAAAGAAGTGTAAACTTGTTCTCTAGTACTCACCTTTAGGTGGAGCATATTGGTTTTGAAAAGAAGCGTTTTTTTTAGGAGTAGCGGCGCTGATACGCATAGGGCGCGTGGAGCAATAAACACCGTTCATTTCAGTCATGGCGCGGTTCCTCTGCGTCTCGTCGGTGAACTTAACAAAGCCATAGCCCTTGGAGCGGCCGGTGGCGGGGTCCGTGACGACTTTGGCCCCTTTGACGGAAGGATAATGGGCCCGGAAAGTCTCCTGGAGGAGGAAGTCGGTGACGTCGGGGGCGAGATCGCCGACGAAGATGGAATGGTCGGGCCCAGAGTCTCCGAAGGAGGCCCAATTAAGGCGGAAGGTCTGTTCCGTACCGGGCATTTGGGTGCCGTTGTAGGTGCGGAGAAAGGCCTCCGCCGCCGCGTGAGAAACGAACTCCACGAAGCCGTAGCCCTCGGGCTGGCCCGTCATCTTGTTGCGAATGATTTTGATGGAAACCACTTCGCCGCTGTGGGCGAAGCACTGCGAGAGGTACGACTCGTCCACCCAGTACTGCAAATCGCCAATCCACAGAGTTCGCACTTCCTCGATCGCCGTCGACGCCATCTTCCACCGCCGCGCTGCTGATTATGCTTCAACCACCCTTTGGTTTTTTCCCGATGGTCTGAGATTAAGGCTGCCTTTAAATTCAAACGGTGATATGGGCCTGGGCTGGCTTAAGACGCCGGCCCAGCTAAACCTTGGTTGTAGATTAGCCTATTTGAGCAGTGTTTCATTTTATAGATTTCTTCTTCCCGCACCCCAATATTACTAGCTGCAACTCCCTACTAATATAAAAATATGTTATGTTCCAGAAAATGTATTTCAAAAATTTTATTTTGAAAATTATATTATGAAAATTTTATTCCAGGAATTATGTTTTAAAAATTTCAGTTTTTTTTAAAAAAAAAATTCAAATCAGACAATTTGAAAGTTACATTTTCGAAACTAATCATTTTAAAAGTTTTGGAGCCACACTTAGAAATCATCAAATCAGTCAATGTTTTCAAATACCGAAAATCTTAAATAAGTCAAACAGGTAGTCTGTAAACATAATTTACTACAAATAATTTATATTTTATGTTTTCAATATAGAAATTTAAAATATAATTATTTATGTTTTTATTGGTTAAAAATATAAACAAAATTATACCAAACTTGTTACATATGTATTAGAATTTTGAAATACCTAAAAAGTGTTTGGTTTCGATGTTTTCCTCAAAATGTCACTGTTCCAATTTTTTACCACACCTTCCCTCATATTGTACTTAAGAACAATGATATATATCATTTAAATATGCAATACCATCAAATCATAATTTCATGTAATTCTTCAATCTTTTATTTATATTATTATTTTATTACGTTGTCGAAATATTATTTTTCAGTACCAAGTAAACCGGTTCTTAGGAGCTGAATTTTTTATATTGTTTTTGTCCTCCATCGATAAATCCACTGGAGTTTATGAATAAACAATTAAGTCAAATAATTTTAAAATTCATAATTTTTTAGAAATAATTAATTTATTAACTTGAACTTTTGAAATTTTAAAATTACAAGATTAATTTGGAAAAATGTTAGTTTTAAATATAAGAATTTTAAAATTGATTTTAATATTTTTAATTTTAATTAATTGATTAAGTTAATCCACTGCTATAAAATTTATGTTATAAATTTAAATTAATGATTTTAAAATTTAAATACTTTTACGTGAATGTCCCAGTTGTCAGAAATTGAATAAAGCATAAAGTCAAATTATGAAATATAAATAATTTAAAAATATTTAAAATACAATATAAAATTAAAGTGTAAGAGAGAGAAAGGTACTTATAGTAAGTATGAACTATTTGAAAGTACGGATTTTGTAAGTTTTGCAAGTATGGTACGCTGGAGAAAGTGAAAACCTAAAAGTAACTGTATTTACAATGAAAAAACATGTGTGCGTTATTATTTACTTTTCCCTTGGACACTTGATTCTATTAAACTGTTATGAAAATGTATATTAACACTTTGTCTTTCCCATCTCTCTCCCTTTTCCATGTAAACTAACATTGGCATACTCTTTATTATGCAGGACTATAAAAGATAAGTTGTTGAGTAAATGAATTGATGATCAAATTCAACTACTTGTCATTATGCTTCTCCAAGATAAGATCCGATAGGTCCTAGACTGCAACTTTGGCGTTGAATTAAAATGTCTTAAAAGAAACATCATTTAAATTATAAAATTTAAAATCTTTCTATAGATAATTTGTAATAGTTGATATACTTAATTGAATTGTTAAATTTTACAAGTTCCGTCACATGATTTTCAATTTTATTTTGGTATGATAATTTTTTTATTAAAATTGAGTAGTAAATTATGTGAAGTTATTTCACTTGTTCAAAATTAGAATAAAAATATTATTTTAAAAAAACTTGATCCAACGAAATTAAACCAAAATAACTCGTTCATATTATATCACAATCTAAATAATTAATATCTTTTTTTTAACAACGAAAAATAAATTAAATAACATGAAATATTTTAGGAATATTTCAAGTCTTTCCATGTTCATTTCAATTGATTACAATACAATTAACAACTGCATTAATGTGTAATCCCTAATCTTAAACAAACCATATCCAAGAGTCTCAAATGACAGTACCTTACAAACAAACTCAATAACATTGGAATTTCTTTGAAAACCTGATTGTGAGTGCTAAGAATACGGGAAACATTGAGTATATTTAATCACATGCACAAACATTTTATAGGCTACTCCTTCTCTAATGTATAATCCAGTTCCTCAATCGCTTTGGATGTCCACATCTTTGTCTTAATGTTGTTGTAGCTTATGTAGCTTTTTATATTCGTTTCCAACAGAGTAACCAATTAGGGCTAAGTATTCCATTCCTTTGCTTGATTCATGAACCTCAAATTCATAGTGCGCTTCCATGCTTCTTCATGTGTATACTTGCCAATAAAAGATCCTACCTATCCTAACTAAGACCATTTTTCTTGATTAGTTTCTGACATTATGGCACCTCCAACCAACTCTCAATCCAAGCATGTCAAACTATCTGATCACCCAAGTAACCTAGCCCTGCTTCCCATCCCTTATCCCACAGATTTAAGATATTTTACATGACAAAAGCACCAATCAGAGTACGAGAAATAAGTATTTGACTTTTTATGTTTTAGCGATGACCAACATTTCAGCTGTGCTTGGCAAAATATTTCTATATCATCCACTTTCCCATTTCTAAACACTACCTTATTTCTATTATTCCATATTTCTGACACTATGGTTGTCCACATCCCTTACCATGCTTTATTTACTTTCAAATACAGTCCCAACAAATGAAAACTCAGCATATGCAGATCAAGGTGTTACTGCCTAATTGCTTCTATTTTGACCCACCTATCACATGTATCCCACACTCTTTGTGTCACCTTATAAGTTATAAATAAATGTTTTACTGTTTCCTCACCGTCCAGGCACAAAGGATACATCAGACTGCCCACATCCATGCCTATCCTGGATAAATTAAACTATGTAGTTTACCGGCCCTATATTGCCCTCCAAATGCATACTAATGCAGATGGTCATGCCTTAAATATTTCAAATCAGTTCTAAGCTACCTACACTTTCATCGAGATTCTCTTGGTTTAATATTTTATATCATGATCTTACTCATTGTGATCATCTACAGTCCACAACCAACTATCCTGGATACCCCATTTTCACTGTATGTTTGAAATGTTGTTGATAACTTGTACCTTTAACTCTTTTTCCACTTGAACCTCTTTCTACGCCAATTTAGGTTCCACCTAATTCTCTCTAAGCCATTTTGATATTCTCATGTTCGAACCTCTACCACTGTCACTTCCTTACACAATGATAAAGAAAATAGCCTTTGAAACTTATCTTTCGATGGTTGGTCATCAACCCACTTATCCTCCCAAAACTTCACTCTCCTGCAATTCCCTATCTTTCATTTAACATTGGCCCCAAACTAGCTTTTATAAGTCTCTTACTACAAACTTTATAAAGATCTCGCCACCAAATAGAACATTTTCTATTCATAGAATTCTAACCCATATTCCTCTACTGACCATACCTTGACTCTAGCACGTCCCTCCATAATCCCCCTCCTCCGTTCCTAACCTCCATTTTCACTTAGCAAGTAATGTCGAATTGAATCTACCTATGTCTTTAATACCTAGTCCACCTGGTGCTATTGGTCTGCATATTTTTTTCCAACTAACCCAAGCAATTTTTCGGCCTTCATGATCCCACCCCCATAAAAATCTAGCTTGTAACTGCCTAATGCATCTACACACACTTAACGAAGCTTTATAGAAGGATAGATAAATAATGGTAAAACACTAATAACCGATTTCACTAAGGAGATCCTTTCCACCATAAACAACTTTCCCTTTTCATCTAGATAATCTAGACTCAATCTTATTTATTATTGGATTGGATAACCCTTCTCTTCTAGGATTTCCTCCTTAAAAGGTAAACTAATCATTCTACAATTTAGACATTTTGCTAACACCTTCAGATCTTTTATACTTATACCCATAGTCCCAACTTGACTTTTATGAAAATTAACTCTTAATTTCAAAGACAATTCAAAACATTAAATAATTTAAATAATTCGTATATGATTAATCTAATAAGTTAAATGGTCGAATATAAATTTTTTAAATTGTAAATTCGGATTAAGTTAGATTGGTAAGAATTCAACTCAACCTGAGTATTGCAAAGACCTAAAATTCATCAGCTTAGCACTGATACTTGGATTACTTATAGCATGCTTTCTTAGCTACATAGGAAATAATATCATAAGTTATCGCTTTCATATTTAGCTTTTTTTTTTCTTTTTATAAGTACACTAACCACAATTGCAAATTGTATTTACTCTTATTTATATATTATATTTTGATATTATTTTTATTCAGTAAAATATTAGAGTTTTTTTCAGTATACACTTCAGTGTTTTTTGACTTAATATAACATGAAAAACGAGAAATTTAAAATAGGTTCTCATGTAACCAAACGTAGAAATAAAAGAGAAACAAGATGTGCTTGTTTTCTTAATTTCATCTATATTTTTTTTTTCTCAATCAAAATGTTATTTTTCATTTTGAGCACACATTTTCGCACATATGTGTATATAAAGGAGTGTGCAATGTTGATTTTTCTTAAGAGTAACACGAGTACAAATCAAATTTATATCAAAAGTTTATGATTCGTTAATTTCATCAAGACCGTAATTTCATAATGCAAAGAGGAAATGGAATCCAACATCAGTGAAAACCAAAAATATGGTAATAAGGTATATTAACAAAAAAAGAGTAATACACACTTCTCAATTGAAATCAATACAAATTCATGGGCTACACTACAGTAAGAATAAGACTTCCACTCCAGTGTAGACCCTATTATTAACGAATGAGTAATTACAAAACAACTGCAACAATGTTGAACGTGATTTATTGGGAAAAAAATCAAATTGCTTAAGCCAAAAACTTAATATACGGGAGGCGGAGGTGAGCTATAGACGTAGGGGTGGTATGGTGGAGGAGGAGAAGGTGATGGTGGAGGTGGAGACTTGTAGTAATATGGCGGAGGTGGTGAAGGAGATGGAGGAGGTAGTGACTTGTAGTAATATGGTGGAGGAGGCGATGGAGAAGGTGGAGGGGGAGACTTATATACGTATGGAGGAGGTGGTGAAGGTGAAGGTGGTGGTGGTGACTTATAATAATATGGTGGTGGAGGTGAAGGTGATGGTGGAGGCGGGGACTTGTAGTAGTATGGAGGAGGAGGTGAGGGAGAAGGTGGGGGTGGAGATTTATAGTAATATGGAGGAGGTGGTGAAGGTGATGGTGGAGGCGGGGACTTGTAGTAGTATGGAGGAGGAGGTGAGGGAGATGGTGGGGGTGGGGACTTGTAGTAGTATGGAGGAGGTGGTGAGGGAGATGGTGGGGGTGGGGACTTGTAGTAGTATGGAGGAGGTGGTGAGGGAGATGGTGGGGGGGGAGACTTGTAGTAGTATGGAGGAGGAGGTGAGGGAGATGGTGGGGGTGGGGACTTGTAGTAGTATGGAGGAGG
>Ga0209700_104724_pt1 | contig 24114 bp, 15 predicted proteins | sample SiratroredBW_FD_187528 | JGI IMG/M metagenome (GOLD analysis project Ga0209700, IMG submission 187528) | Root nodule microbial communities of legume samples collected from California, USA - Siratro red BW (SPAdes) (version 2) | ecosystem: Host-associated > Plants > Roots > Nodule | place: USA...
GATGGATGTACCCAATTGAGCGATGCATGAAGATATTCAAAGGGTACGTGAAGAATCCATATCGACCTGAAGCATCTATTGTTGAGAGATATATTGCAGAGGAAGCAATAGAGTTTTGTACCAATTATATGTCAGAAGTAGATGCTATAGGCGTCCCAAAGACTAGGTATGAAGGAAGGCATGAAGGCAAAGGGCACACGAGGTGTGAGGGTAATTCAAAAAGATCAACAACAGGTACTCCGAGCACACTTGTATATTTTGAACAATATTGGCGATGTTCTTCCTTTCTTAAATGAACACAAAATGTTGAAGTCAGTGAATTCACGTGCAAATGAGAAGTCGTTGTTAAATGAACATAACAAGACATTTTTGAAATGGTTTAAAGAGAAAATTGGTGAAAGGGCTTGTGATGTTGAACATTTGAAATGGTTAGCACGAGGATCTAACTTTGATGTCATAACATGGTCTGGATAAGATATTAATAAATTCTCTTTTTACACAAACACTGAGGATAAAAAAAGTACAATGCAGAATAGTGGTGTCACCCTTGAGGCAGAGTCAATGCACTTTGCTAGTTCAAAAGATAACAATTATGTCATGGCTACAATAAGTTATTATGGAGTAATTGAAGAAATTTGGGAAGTTGACTATGTGAAATTTAGAGTACCGATATTTAAATGTAAATGGGTTGATAGTAACACAGGAGTGCATGTTGATGAATTGGGTTTTACATTAGTTGATCTCGCAAAGATAGGTTATAAGGAAGATCTTTTCATCATGGCTTACCAAGCAAAACAAGTTTTTTATGTTAAAGATCCTTCAAATGAGAGGTGGTCAATTGTCATCCAAGGAAAAAATGAACCTGATGTCGATAACCATGACGATTCAATAGTCAAATATGCTAATAATTCATCATTGTCAAGACAGTTACCTCCAATGAATGAAGAAAATGATGTTGGTTGTCGCAACCGAATCATGACGGGGCGATCAAAAAGATAATTTTTAAAAATATTTAAATTGAGATTGGAGTCGCCACTATAGTTTATTATGGAAAACCATAGAAAAACCAAAAATAAAAATGTCTACAAAACCAGATTCAAAGATTCGGGAGTCGGTTACATGTGGGGAAGGTATTAGCACCCCACAACGCCCGTCCTAAAATGGTACCCTTAATCAAATGAATAAAAATAAGTGTGGTTTTAAAAAATATCATTTTTTCCAAATAATAACAATAATAATGAGACTAAAGACAAAACAAACAAATATATAAAAAAACAAAACAAACAAGAAAACATGTTTATAAAAATCATAACAATAAATAATAATTAGGCGGATAAAAATAACAAACAAACATATATATTTTTTATTTATTTGGGCCCGACAAGGCTTGACCTTGGTCCTACGTATCTCTATACATGATAGAAAATCAGGGTAAACGTAGTTCTATTTTAAAAATTTGTTGGATGACGTTTGATATTTTTTAGCTATGAATATTTTCTTTTATTTTTGGCAATTTATTTTATATAATTTTTTTAATTATTTTCTATTTTATTATTATTTTCTTGATAATTGTTTATTTAAAGGAAACTCGGGACAAGACTATTTTTTTTATATTTAAAAATGTTTATTAAAAAAACTATTTTTATTTTAATTTGAGAAATGAACTGATTTTTACTATCTTAAAGAAATTGTTTTTATACTTAACAAAATATATCCTTTTTAATTTTTTATTTATTATTTTTGAAAAAAAAAAACTATTTTTCATATTAAAAAAAAACTTTTTCTTTTATTTTATTTTTAAATTGTCTTTATATTTTAATTTCAAAAAATGTGTTTCTATTACCTTATTTTCGTAAAAAAAATATTTTTATATTTATTATCGAAAAGACATGTTTTTATATTTATCTCATTTTTATTATTTTTGAAGATGTTTTATCTTTATTATTTTAGGGCTGTTTTGAAACTTTTTCCCTTTTTTGTTTTGAAAATTTATATTTTTGATATTTTTCATGTGTGTATCCACTTGCTCACTATGCATATTTATACTAATTCTAGTCAGTCCACTCTTAATTCAAATTTTAAATCCTTAATTCCTACTTATTCGCACTTAATTATAATTTGTGAACTGCCAATTGATTATTCATTTTAATTTAGATTCAAATATATTAATTCCTAATTATTCCCACTTATGACATCAACTGATTGTTAAATCTCAAGGACGAACACAGACTGAAAAATGGGCAGAATTGTACCATTATTGCTGTTATGGCATCATAACCTCCCATACATATAATCAAATTCGAAATAAATGAATATGGGGAATAAATGGGGAATATTGGAGGTAATGTGGCTGAAACATTTTATTATTATTTTTTAATTCATTTTTTCTTTATTGTTTTTTCTATTTTTACATCTATTGAAAGCAACCTAAATAACACAACAATAGAAATAGATACTTAAACTTTTTTTTTATTTTATTTTAATATTACTATTATTATTACTATTACTATTATTTTGAAATATATATATTTATATTTTTTCTACTTTTCGAAAAAAAATCATCTTAATTTAAAAAAAAAATCTATTTACTATTTTAAAACATTTTAATAACAATTTAAAAAAGGATGAGCATAACAATTCAAAAAGAAAACACACTAATTATTAGACAATCAGCATTTAATTGAAAATCATCAGCATTTAAACATTATTAAGCAGAATCATCAGAATAATAATCAAATCAAATTTCTAACATTTATATAATTTTTGAGTTTATTTCAATTAATATTCATATCATTAATGGGCATCAGAAAAGGCAGGCAGACAGAGAGAGAATGTGATATGGCAACATTTTAATAACAATTTTATTTTGATTATAATTATTATTATTATTTTTAAATTTTAATGGACTGATTTTCTTTATTTTTTCCTTTTTACAAATCTTATTTTTAAAACTTTATTCATAAAATAGAATGAAACCAAAACTTTTTTTTTACCCAGACGAAATTGGGTGTTGACATTGATGAAGTACATGTTACACGAACGGATCATAATGAAGGAATATGGGAGAACATTGCAACACTTCCATAATACAAAAATAAGTAATGTTTATTTTTTTATATGAGTTATTGTTAACATTTCCATAATATTAAGATTTGATGTTGTTATTGTTGATGTTATATATTAAGCATGTTTTATTTCAATTTCAAGTCATGGTTGATTCTTCAAAGAAGACTAGAGAAGCTACACGCTTGAAAGCTATTGCCATTAATCGTCTTGGTGGTATCAAAATCCCAGTTGATATAGATCCTCGGAGTGGTAGGGCTTCAGGCCCAAATGGTGCAAAGTTTGGCAGTTATTTAGGTGTCTTAGCACGATCAAAAGTATCTATTTTAGTACCTGACAGGGATCATGTGACTAAAGAAGAAAAATATCTGATTTGGCAGGACCTTTGTGTAAGTAACAAATTTCTAGGATATAATAATTACATTATGAATTATTTTTTTCTTTGCTTTATAACTTATTTATTTATTTTTCTAGACAAGCATTGAGTTTGAAAGCTCCAGCTTAATTATGAAGAAGATTACGTCATCCATTGGGGCAAAATGGAGGTCATTCAAGGCCGTTTTGACGACTATATACGTATATGGAAAACGCAAGGGACAATCGCCTTGTCAAAAATATGGAATTGATGAAGACACTTGGAGTCAATTTGTCCAAATTAGAGAGGATCCCTCTTGGCAGGTTTGATTTTTTTTATCTAGACCCAGTTAATTAAATAATATCAATGTGACAAAGGTGAATTTTGTATTTTGTAGAAGAGAAAGAAAGCGCAAGACATTGCGAATAAGAATGTCACCCCCACCGATTGTCTAGGGGGGTATGATTTTTACAAAGAAAAATAATTGAAGAAAAAACGAAATCATTACATGATTCATCAACTTCAGAAGATGTTCTTTCTCCTCCATCCCCTCCTAGTCGACATGAGAAATGGAAGTTGGCTAGGACTAAACCAGGAGGGCAGATGAGATTTGCAAAGTCTGAAGAGATTGCCCATCTGATTGTGAGTTAATGTGATTAAATTGAGTATCATGTAATGTTTTCATTTTTAGTATTTAATTGATGAGTTTTATTATATTATTTTTCATAGGATGACCTGGTGCAATAGAGCTCACAGGGAAGTTTTGAGTCAAGGAAGACAAGATATACTGACGGAAGGTATTGGCATCCCAGAACACCCTGGTCGTGTCCGCACTATTGGGTTTGGTGTAGGGGTAAGACAATTTTTTGGATTAGCTTCCCGATCTTCCTCATCTAAGACACCAGCCACACCAAACCAAGTAGCTAAGATTAGAGAAGATTTAAGATGAGAAATGAGAGAAGAAATTAGACGAGAAATGGAGCAAGTTATGTCATCCATGGGCATGACACAACAGCACAATCCTATGCAGCAAGATGAAACACTACCTATGCAGCAAGAGGAAGCACGCAGTAGAGTGAGCACAAAGGGTAGTTGTGCTAATGACGATGAGGACAAGGATGAGGAGGAGATACAAATACATATTTCATATCTTTGTAAGTTGTTTGTTGGAGATCCTCCTCGTGTGGTAGCAATTGGGAGAGTGTATGCTATAGGTTCGACGATCCACACATTGTCACTTAGAGAAGATTTAAGTAGAGTGGTCGTTGAAAAAGTTAAAGTTGTCGATGCCGAGGTGACAGAGCCCACATCAGAGGTTAGATTTGTGGGGCAGACACTCGATACATTTATTGCATGGCCTACATACCTCCTAAAGGTCATTTCTAAAAAATATAAGGTATGATTGTCATCATTTCTCTTCATGTTATTTAAATTAACACTTAATTTTGTTTAAATTAATACATTTAGTTTTGTTATTTTCTATTATAGGACACTAAGAGTAAACAGAAATCACCAAGTCCTAACCCATAGCCATACCGGCAACAACAGACATCTGTGAATCCAATTCAGGAGTTGTTTAGGCTTTCCCACATCATGTATGATTCACCTTGTCTAATTTCGTGAGATCATAGAGTATTTGGTGTCAACAACGGTGGTATGCCACTCTACGTATACATGAATGATATAATGGAAATCGCCATAGGATCCCAAATGTTAAACATTACAGTTATTTAGTTATGGATGATGTAAGTATATTTTAGGGTTACACATTTTTACATTTCTTAATATGTTTTTACTGATATTCAATATATTAACAATGCAGGTACATAAACAAATTAGCTTATAACTCAGGGTATTCTGATATCTATAGATTTCTTGAGCCACAAAGCATACAAATGTCTGGAAATAAAAGGTTGGAATGCCAAAATTATATACAGAAATGGATTGGAGAATCCAGAAAGAGCATTTATTTTGCCCCAATTATTCAATCGTAAGTTACTAATCTTTATATTTTTTATTTCAAGTAATTTAGAGAACATCAATAATGGATTCATTATTTTAGGAGCCATTGGCAACTAATGGTTGTTTGTCCTTTCGATAACACTGTGGTCTGGTTCTGTTCACTGCATAAGAAGCCAACTAATGACTTCAAACAAGTGGTACAAAGGTATGATTTAATTTACCTTATAAAATATTGATCTTGTTTGTATAATATGCAAGTTATTACTAATCATCTCTGATTTTAGTGCAATTAATGTTATTAATGTACTTGGCGGTAGATCTATATCCTCATCCCATACCCTACATTGGGTGCAGCCTAAGTATTTATATTCTTAATTGAACCTATTAAATTCGTTGTAGACTTGTTTAATGAATTAACTTTGATGAAATTGTAGTGTAACAAACAAAAAGGAAGTTGGGAATGTGGCTACTACGTCATGCATTGGATAAAGACCATAGTCCAAGCCCATATCACCGACTCTTAGGAACATGTATGAAAGTGTTCAAATTAGATAAAATTATGATGACCATATAATGATAACTACTAACACAATTATTCTATTTCAGATGTTTATAGATCCAAATCCAATTGAACACAAGTATATAGAAGATATTCGGACAGAATGGGCAACTTACTTCATTGAGAAGAGAAATGAAATCTTATAGTAAACTTGTAGTAAGTTATAGTATATTGTAATAACTTTCTAGTATAATGTATAGTAATATTTGTCTAAGTTGTAGTATATTGTAACAACTTTCTACTGTATGCATATATAGACTTAAATAATGTTTGTGTCAATACTTAGAATTCTTGTGTTTGAGGAAACTTGAATTTTGAATTGAGTATGTGTTGTATTGGAGATATTAGATTTTGAATTTTGAATTGAGTATGTGTTGAATTGGAGATTTTGGACTTTAGTTTTGGTAGCAGCAAATGAATTTTGGCATCAATTGAATTTTTGTATTGGGCAACAACTATTCGATGCTGCCATTTTTTTAAAAAAACTGGCACATACTAGCGCGGTTCCCTATACAACCGTGTTGGTATGTGCCAATTTTTCATCAATTTTTGCACCTTCTGTGCCATTTTTCAATGCGGTTTCTGAAGAACCGCGGTGGTATGTTATACTTTCCATCGCGGTTGTACAACCGTGTTTGTATCTTCAGTACTTTTTATCGCGGTTGAATCCATCACGGTTGTCCAACCGCGCTTGTAAGCCTTATACAACTACGATTAAATGTTTTTTTTCTACTAGTGTTCGTAGGTGTGAAAGCCGAATGATAAATAAAAAAGACAATAAATATTAAGATAAGATAAAAATATGTGGGTAAGTATTCATAGATGATATTATTTTTTTATTGATTTAATTATAATAAAATGAAAAGATAAAGTGTTTAGAAAATTGAGAATTAAACTAAAATTACATAAGGAAATTAAATATGAAGATTAAAATAATAAAAAGAATAAGAAAACCAAGTTCGTGAATCAACAATTAAAAGAGACCAGAATTTTAGTGTAGTTTTATTTGTTATAGTCTTAATCGAGAATTATGATGCAACATATCTCTATCATATGTACTTGTTCTTTTTGGTCTGTTGTTACAACCTCATATCCTCTTGTTGTACTACTCCATTTATTGAAGTGTTTGGTTTACCGATAAACAATGCTGGTCATATTACTTTTAGAGTTAATAAATTGTGATCACATTTTGTTTACTGGTTTGATATTTTCAGTATTTTTTTCTGTCAATATTAATCCATTTCGGGTTTTTTTTTAAGGTATTTGTCCGCTTTGATTAAAAGGAAAATAAAATAATCTCGTTTTTACTCTAAATTGACATCTTTGTAATATAATTACAAAATCAGAGGCTAATAACTAGCCACATTATTATTAAGGGTTCCTATATAACTATGATAATTTAGTTTTAACAAACTTACGAACTTATTTAAAAATGAAAATATTAATTGTCAACTTTATATTAGCTATTATCATTAAGGATATATGTGATGAACTAGTTTCTCCCTAATTATACTATTTATTTTAATAAGCTAGACTTAGTTGTACATAAATTCGTTCGTAAAAGTTCACTCATATAATTTACAGAAATGATATTTTAATAGCCTAAAAGTTAAAACATTTAGGATACAACCCTAAAACCTAATGCTTCTTCATTTTCAATGAGACCCGTCAATTTCCGGATAATAAAATAACATTAAATTTATCATGAACTTAGTTTAAATGATGACATAAATGTTAAGATATCAGTACCATATCATTTATTTGCATCTTTATTTCAGTTTGTTCTTAAACTAATTTTGGTTTAGGAAGAAGTTCATTTTATTTTCTTATCTCTTTAATTTAAAAGTTTTATGAAAAGATTCGTCCAAATATTTGAATAAACACATTAAAATAAATGTTTTGTTCAAGTCGACGATGATAGATATATAAAGAGTTTTTAATTTTGTTGAAAGATAATTTGACTAATACACCGAGAATTGGAATATAAATTATTGACAGAGTAGATTTACATATTATTATTATTTATGGCAAAAATTACTTTTATTTTTATTTAAAATCTGTTCTATTCTTAATTTTATTTTGTTTGAATTTTGTTAATAATTGATTATAAGATTATGGAAAATGAATGTAATTATTATTTTATATGGTACAAACCCTTTGGAAAAAATAAACTTCCTGAAAAAAAAAGATAATTTTATTACTTATTATATTATGACTTTATATGTACTTGTCATCCTTAACAAAAATAGACTAACACATATGTATTAAAAAGTATTTAATTTTATGTTTTAATGGTTATTATTATTGATATAAAAAGAAATCGAACTAGTTTAAAAAAATAAGTTGGATCTTAATGTTAATTTAAGGAAGCTAAATAGGTTCAAAAGAATCGAAGAATGAAATAAATAATTTTGAGTTTTATCTGTTTTCAAATGAATATCTGAGGGATAAATACTGCGTATTTATTTCTTTGTCGGAGTAAATTTTATAAATTCATTCGAAGGAGAAACTATATTGCAATTTGTTTTCGAAAGCACAAAATTCTGGTATAGGAAATTGTGGTGAATATATAATGGTCTTTATAAATATCTCCTACAAATTTGTAGAGTTGGCAACTTTACTTTTGTTCAATAGGTCAATTTGAACAATCCGTAATAAACTCTTTTACTTTAAATACTCATGGGTAAACTCATTGATACCGTATTGTACTTTTCAAATATGTAGTGGTAGAGATGAAGTGTGGTGGGTCAGATTTAGGGTTATAATAAAACCACAATTCCAAACTCATTATTTTATGGGTTTGCATGGTATTGGATTCCGCTTTAACATAATCTACTTTAAGTGCAAAATTTTTGAAGAAATATAAATGACCTCAGGGGCCAACTTTTTGTTGGTGAACCGGGTGATGTAATTAAGGTGAAAGATAACTTTTCAAGTTTATTATGTTATTTTCCTTATACTTTAATCTCTAAACTGCACTAATGATCGTTTTATAGCACCGGGCTAAAGATATTTGTGAAATATCTACACTCCTCTCAAAAATGCGTATAGACACCTGATATGATCTAGTGCATGTGCGTGACTTAAGAGTACGTAGTGACACTATTCTATTAAGCTTTAGTTTTGCCAAAGGAAATCATAAACATAGTCATGCATGCATGTGTTAACATGATAAACACAGTTAGGTACGTAAAATCTTGTTATCCCTAATAGAAAATTTGATTAAAATTAACACATTATTTAGTCTTGCCTCTATTTAAACACTCCAACCCCCATTATTAAGTTATCGGTATTTCTCTTTCTCCCTCTTCCCCACCCCACCTTCTCTCTATCACAAACAAAAAAATAATGGATAAAAAACAGTGCAATACGTCTCAAGATCCTGAAGTGAGAAAAGGGCCATGGACAATGGAAGAAGATTTGATCTTGATCAACTATATTTCGAATCATGGGGAAGGTGTTTGGAACTCTTTGGCCAAAGCTGCTGGTAAGCATATTTTTCGTTCTTCAACTTTTATTATTCTTTGAGTATTATATTTTTATAATTTTTTTCTTCTATTTTTTTCCATTCAAACTTAAACCCAAGGGTGCGAGAAAATGATTCATCATTATGCATGCTATAACAGGTCTTAAACGTACTGGAAAGAGTTGCCGGCTTAGGTGGCTAAACTACCTCCGTCCTGATGTTAGAAGAGGGAATATTACACCCGAGGAACAACTTTTGATCATGGAGCTTCACGCAAAGTGGGGAAACAGGTAAATTTTTAACATATTTTGTTAATTAATATCATGAAAATTGACAAAGGAAACAAAGATCTTTTGTTTTTTTTTTTTTTTTCACATAAATGATATTCTTTACCCGGAAATTATATATTTTTGTCAACCCTTCTTTATTTTCGAACCGTTAAAGAAGGTTTTTTGCTCTCTTTTTTAAGTTGTGGTATTTGATTTTGGAGGCATTCGAAGGCCCATGAGTACAATATTCTTGGAAGACTATGTTTGAGGGGGATCGAGGGAGTGTAGTCGGGGAGAAAAAATCTAGCCAAGGGAAAAGTTAAACACATGGGGGTTCGTGGAACTTTTGGCCCCTAATATATCTTGGATAAAATCTGTATATAATTTTTTTAGAGCCTTCAAAATGATTGTGTTCTATTGCCTCAAAATCGAAGAATTGGACTGTTTACCTTTGAAGGGTACATATTACGCATCAAATCCTTACTGTTGCATTAATCCCCGCCCGCCCTAGCTCTCACTCTCTCCTATATATGTATGCGTATGGCTGGCGGGAGAGAGGTCCTTTAGATCTAACAATAATCACAACCAATTAATCAACACCAACATTCTTCTTCTTCACTTCATTTCAATTCTGTGCTCCTTTTTAAATTCTTCATAAACTCTCTTCAATGAATGGTTTTCAATTTTTGTCAAATTGTAGCATAATTTTTTTAGTTCCAAATGTTCATATAAAAGTTGCAGGTGAATTATCTGCGTTCAAGGTTTTTTATATTTTTTTTTCATATATATAATCCTAAACTAGATGATGAATAAAAGTACCCTTTTTAATTATGAGAAAAACCATAGATTGTATTGAAAACACGTTATTAGCTGCTTTTAAACGAATGAAAAAAAAAAAAAGATGACGTAAGGGTCTTGGACACAAGATGGAAAAATTGTTGATGATAATAAAATATAGAAAAGGGAGATGAATTGCAGATGAAAAGATGAGAAAATTGGGTGTAAATAGTAAAGATGAAAGAGATTACCTTAAACAAGAAATAGATTGTATTTGAAGTTGTTTCTCAATAGTTACTAGCATATATATAAGTATATATAAAGGTGTTTTAATTTTACAAAGCGGCATCTAGTTTTACAAATGACTATTTCTATAAGGCTTATAAGCGAGGACTAAATAAGTTGGACAAGAGGACCTTCCACTTTAGGTTGAACTCATGGAAGTGCGCATATCTTTATAGCTTTCTAGTTCGGATGAAAGAGAGTTTGAGTGAAAATAGACCCAAACCATACACTTTTGGCTCTTCTTAACAAGGGCAGGTGTCCTTGTAAATTTTAGAGCCTCCCCTTGAAGATAGACTTACATAGTGCATATATAAACCGAGGATATAGTTACATAGTGCATATAAAAACTAGTTAGCACCATCCTTACTTTCTCAGTATCAGAAATTCCCTCTCAACCAGAAAACAAATGATCAACCAATAATATTTAATTCAAACTAAGGTTTTCAAATATTAATTACATTTAGTATGTATAATTCAAATGAATAGTATTAATGAGGTGCGCATTGGAACGTGATCAAACAAGTTAATGAAGCAAATTATTAGAAGAAATGAAGGTGACGTGATTAAGAGTTAGTAGAAGATTTGTATGCGTGTATGTATGAAGGGATGTATGGATGGAAAAGAGAATAGGAAACGTTTTGATTGAACCATACTCTCTCTAGTCTCTACCTGAGGCATGCTTTGAGAAACCTGATTTTCTGTTCTTAGAGAGCCCTTGCTACAAAGCAAAGGAATTATCTTCATACAGCAAAGGAAATTTAGCATCTTACGTACCTCAACACTGGTCGATTTATAAGTGTGAGTCCAAGATAACGTCACATTGATTCTCAGCCATGGAACATGGCTTCCATCAGACTCACAACCGTATTTAATATAGGTGTTGCCACTTTTTAGTTAATCAATAAAAGCTGTGGCAGCCATATATATAGGCAGTTTTTAATTACGTTTCCATTAAATGCTTTATCTTTCAAGCTCAAATTAAATATATGTTTTAACTTACTCTCACTCATGCACACTCGTGTACTCTCTTTTCCGCAACGCATTTCTACAACCGAGTAGAATTCTAGGTTTGTTCTGGCTCTCCGCTTACTCTGATGAATAGAACTGTACCTATCAAATTGTTTGATATAGCTGTCTAGGAAAAGTGATCAAAGGCAACACAAATTTTCATTAAAGGGAAATTCTTCTCCTATTGTTTGGTGTAATTAAAGTACAAAGTATTTTCTTTGACACTATATTTACTCATCCACATAAAAAGTTGAGGTTCCAAAAATTTTTACAGCCAAAAGCGTTAAAAAACCAGTAAGGTACTATTCAGTTACATGACACTGTCTTCTAGAAATAAATCATTCACCAATGCAGGTGGTCAAAAATTGCCAAGCATCTACCAGGAAGGACTGATAATGAGATAAAAAACTACTGGAGGACCAGGATCCAGAAGCACATCAAGCAAGCTGAGAACTTTCAGCAACAGAGTAATTCTAATTCTGAGATAAATGATCATCAAGCTAGCACTAGCCAAGTGTCCACCATGGCTGAGCCCATGGAGACCTACTCTTCACCCTGTTATCAAGGAATGTTAGAGCCATTTTCAACTCAGTTTCCCAATATTCCTGATCAGTCCAGTTGTTGTACCAATGACAACAACAATTATTGGAGCATGGAGGATATCTGGTCAATGCAGTTACTGCACGGGGATTAAATAAATAATAAATATTATAAAGATAAACTAAGTGCTTAATTAAGTTCCATAAAGCTGGAATATCTCCTGCTCAAAACATATATCATTAGGTTTGTTTATATATAAAGTAGTTGGATGTTTGGTTTTGCCGTACAATTATATTCAGAATCTAATTAGTTATGTGCTGTAATATATACGAGATCTTATATTAAACTGTATCTGCATGCTTTTATATCAAATGAGATGCTATGTGAATTAGATATGGTTGAGAACCACAAAGTTTCCGACGTCTAATATAATTCCAGTGGCAGGCTTTAAAGGTAAGTGGATATCACAAATTTTGAGCTGCGTCACGCTCAACCAGCTCATGATTATGCCCTGTAAAATTAGTGCTTTTAATTATTTGATAGAGGGTTTTCAGAGAATAAAAAATTATGTTGTAAACAGGTGGTTATGAACATCATATATTCACTGTGTCTGAGTAGGGTTATGTAGGGGAAGGTGGTAAATCTTTTTTCTCTCTTTTGTATATATCCCTTTTGTATACGGTTGAACAACCCAGTTGCCTCTTTTCAATATATTTGTTCTTGCAGTTAAAAAAAACCATGTTGGTAAACTGTTGTTCTTCTCTTTCTTATTAAGCTTTAAAGTGTTAACAAAAATGTTGTTAGCCCTGTAGGTTATGTAACAGCCCGTAAGATGTGTTTGGGATGGTAAGATAGTAGTGTCAAACTCACCTTCATATAAACGGAAAGACAGCCAGACAAGTATGGGCATGAACTTGCATTTACATTGGGAAAAAGAAAAATCCCCATATATATATCTATATGTATATATACATCACCTAACTAAAGCCACAACATATTGACGCGTGGTCACAGAATAGCAACCATAGCTATGTTTGTTAACAATTCAACTTCCTTTTTCTTATTACCCATTCTTGTGCATAGCCATGCAACGTTTTAAAGACCGACGGAAACCTAACTCTTGTCCATGATGCATTGGTATTTCACATGGGCCTCATAAATTCATCCATCCCATGACACCACATCCTTTGAGATTAAGAAAACACCAATATGCGTAAGTTGTGATTTATTTTAAGTCATTTGGCAGCTAATACATCCCTTCCAACGTTGATTACTAGCTAACAGTGGTTGGTTCTCATTTATCATAGGCAGTGATAGTTTTGATGATGGCATTATTCAAATGCATAAGCTATGCATGAGGTAATTGTAACTGAAAGAGTTTGTCATGTTGTGAGCACCAAGTTAGGTCAGTGAGGACAGTAGAGTAAGAGCATTCACGGCGTACCAAACTTCAACTTTAGTTTAGCTTCCAACACTTATTCGGACAAAGAGGGCTGAGAGGATGACTAAGAGACTAGTCCTGGGATTGTGCCATGTCCCATTAAGGAAACAAGGACAATTGCTTGTAGGCTTTAACTTTGTGCCTACGCGATGCGAAAAGGAACATACAGCATCTATCAGCCACTCGTTCTATTTAGTCACATGTTATATGTGCAAAATTCAATTTCAACTCCCAAAAGAAAACTCGCACGTGATGTGATAAGGAAGATTCACGTGGTAGGTCGGCCACTTGAACAAAACGTGATAGAATTGAACAAAGGAGCCAGTCATAATTTTGAACAATGATACAAAAACATAATATCTCTCATCTCCATTTTCTTATTATATTCCCTTTACCCCTTCATATAAAAATCTAAATCACTTAGTTAATTAATATTATAGAACGTTTTAGTATATACTCGAAAGATTTTAAGACATTGATTAAAGAATTAATTTTAAAAAAAAATATCAGAGGTGACGTTGAAAGTCATGATCAAACGCATTGTTATACATTCTAATACAAGTTTTTTTTTTCTCCTTTTAATTCCTTAACCAATGGTCTAAGGGTTTCTTTTAGTGGTAACGAAAGGATTAGCAATACACTTTTTTAAGTACGATTCCTCGATCGAAATTTATGGAAAGATTGCAAAAAAAGAAGAAAAATTAAGAGTGTTCCTAAAACTTCTCATAACTACGCACATGTTTCAAGAAATATTTACCCTATAAGCACATCCACTGGCATGGGAAACGAGATAACTCATCATTAATAGATTTACCATAAATAAAAAAAGTATACTTCTTTCGTCACATAATGAGTACAAGTTTCTATATAGATATTAATAACAGCAATAATTTGAAGACAAATTGAGAACATCAGTTTAATTAAAATAAAAGCTAAAATCTTCATCACTGTGAAACAAAAAGAGTAAAAGAAGCTCTAAATATTTTCTTTTGTTTACTGTGTATTATTTTTTATTATTTAGTAAAGTCTCGAATTTGATTTTTGTACTTGAATAAAAATTACCAGTTAAACTTTTAAGGTGGAGATTAGTCTTTAATGACGACGTTTATAAAATATTTTCCCTCACTTTATGGTACTAGTCACTTATCAGATTTAACCTTCACTTTTTTGTTGCATATCTTTAAATACTTTTTTATATCTATCTATATATCTTCTCCTTTTATTAGATCAACCGTTAGATATCTAATTCTCGTTTTTTCTCGTAGTTTTCGTACTATTTTTCTTCTCATATTCCACCCATTTCAGACCCATGAACATGTCTGAAAAAAAGTTACCCTTTAATCAATACTTCTAGCTATTTTAGTGGAATCATCCTTCCCTTTCAGTTCTCTTCTTTATGATGTTTTTCTTTTTCTAACTTTGATAGTTGTTTCGTGTCACTTTTTATATACCACATTTTGCACTTGTTGAAAATATTGCTTTCTTTTCACTCTCTATATTAACTTTTTTTCACGAGGGTGTAAATAAAAAAGGATATATAAGAAGAAGAAGAAGAAGAAGAAAAGCCGGTAAAAGAAAAAGAAAAAGAAGAAAAAACGAAAAAAGAAAGATATATGATACAAAAGAGAGAAAGATGTTCAAAGAATAATTTGTCGAAATAAGCTGAAAATATGTCAAAAATTCTATTTCTTTAGATTTTGAACTGTCATTCCATTTAATTTAATTTAATTGTGAAATGTCCTAAATCTTTTCATATCTTGGGAGGAGTAACATGAAGCTTTATAGATGTATTAAAAATCGAAAGGAAATCGATATATGTAGTTGATTCAAAATATGAACACCTACATACAAATTTCTAATTGTACATACATAGTTAAATGAAGAATAAATTATTTTTGTAGCAATAACTATTCCTTATTTTTAAGAAAGAGCCGAAAATATGTTTAAATAAGCAACCTGTACTTAAACGTTATAATATAATCTCAAATAAGTTTTCCAACACACTATAATTAGTCTAAGGTGTGATCGCTGACTAGCATTCTTATTTTGATTTAAAAAGAGAGTTATGTAACTTTTTGAGTATTACAAAAGGTTTATAGTCTCACATTCTCTTATGTCTACTTTGAACACATTTGCAATAATTTTTTCTATGTAGTTTAGCTAAAGCTATTGGTCATATGTTGCTAGTCATGCTATTTATCTCATAAGTAGATTGTCTTATGTTGTTAACAATGGTAAATATTCTTATGAGTTGTTATAAAGGTTACCTCCTATTCATCTTAATCTGAAAACTTTTGGTTCTCTCTATTTTGCATGTACTTTAGAAAATAATAAGACCAAACTTGAACCTAGACTAGAAAATGTGTTTTTCTTGAATACAAAGCTAGTATTAAAGGGTATGTTGTTTTATATATTAATAACAGGAAAATTTTCATCAACTGAAATGTTATATTTTATGAAAAAAAAAATCCCTATAAAACCTTCAAATGAACTTTCAAGTAACAAACAAGAACAAACAACAGAAAATTTTAGTCAAAACAATTTCAGTCTGTTATCAAAACCTTTAGAACATACCAATAATAAAACCAACATTAATAACACAAATAATAATAACATAGAAATTGAAATTGACATTAATAGAGATATAAATGAGAATTAAAGTATTTTTTGACAATAGGCAACATACTATTCAAAATGATAAACAATATGAACAGGAAGATGACGTTGTCAATCAAGTCGTTAGAAGATCTAATAGAACAAAAAGAATACATTTATAAAGAACTATCATCATCAGGTCAACAATTCCATTTCTAAAGGTTACTTTGACGTTGCCTATCCCATAACATCTATTTTATCATATAATTCTTAGAATTTGAGATATACTCTGGTCATATCTTTCAATACTGAACCACAAAATTTTGAGCAAGCCATCAAAATGCGAACTACATGAATGATATGAAGAAGAAGATTCAAACCCTCTAAGAAAATAATACTTGGTACCTTACATATCAACCAACAGGAAAAACACCCATTAGATGTAAATGAGTATATGAGATCAAACATAAAGCAAATGGAACTATTGAAAGGCATAGGGCTCAATTGGTTGCAAATGGTTATACATAATTAGAAGAGATTGATTATTTAGATACTTCTTCTCATGTTGCCAAAATAACCACTATTAGAATTCTTTAACCATTACAGTTGTCTAGAATTGACAATTACATGAAATATATGTTTACAACGCCTTTTTACATGGAGATTTGAATAAGAAAGTATATATGACACCTCCTCCAGGTTTCAATATAGGAAAAATGAATCAAGTTTGTAGACTCACTAACTCCTTGTATGGGTTGAAGCAAGCAAGAAGGTAATTGTTTGCCAAACTCTCTTCATTTCTCAATTGTATTGATTTTATTAAATCTAAGTTTGATTATTCTCTTTTATTAGAAAAAATTCAATTGCCTTCACATTTCTCCATATGTATGTAGATGATATTATTCTTGTAGGGGACTGTTTATCTAAGATTGAAAGGATTAAAAGTTCATTAAATAGTTCTTTCAAGATTAAAGACCTAGGAGAACTCAAATACTTCGTAAGTCTAGAGGTTGCCAGATCAAGGAAAGGAATTCAACTATATGTCAAAGGAAATATACCTTTGACATCTTAACTGAAACAGTAATTCTTGCAAGTAAGCCTTAAACTACACCTCTTATGTCTACTACTAAATTCTCTTTCAAGCTACAAATAAAATAAGAACCTAAACTTATAGAGAAGACGTATTGGCAAACTGCTATATCTTACCAACACAAGGCCAAATATAAGTTTTGTCGTTCATCTACTTTGTCAGTTCTATAAGAACCTACAGTTCACCATCAACTAGCAGCTCAACACATCCTACGTTCAATCAAAGCTAACCTTGTTGAAGGATTATTCTTTGTAGTTGATTCTAAAATGTAGAACAAAACCTTTAGTAACTTAGATTGGGCATCTTGTTTAGAAACAAGACGATTTACAACTGAATATTGCATTTTTCTAGATTTTCATTGATTTCCTAGAAATCAAAGAAGTAAACTACGATTTCTAGGTCGTCCTTTGAAGCAGAGTATAGAGCACTCGCTACCACAACATGTGAGTTGCAATGGATTAACTACATCTTTGTAGATCTTCATATTTAGACCACTGCTCCTGTTGCTCTATAATGTGACAACCAATCTGCTCGTCATATAATTCATAACCCTAGTTTCCATGAATGCACAAAACACATCGACTACCATGTGGTGTGGGAAAAACTTCAAGGTAATCTTTTTCATCTGCTACTTAAACGATCCTGAGATCAACTAGCAGACGTTTTACAAAAATCCTAAGTCGACAAAGTTTTAGATCGATTGTGAGCAAGCTTGGAATAATGAATATACATCCTCTAGCTTAAGGTGAAGATGTTAAGATGCTGGTTTAACCAATATCAGGTTCTATTATGTTAGAAAACCTATAAATAGGTTTTCCCTTTTATAAAGTTTGTATATTTTTAAGAAATAAAAGTTCAATTTCAGTTTCTTACCTTTGTCTCTTCTCTTATCCGGTGCTCTCTTTCCCTTTCTTCTCGGCAGCCCTTTCAATGGTGCTCTGTCTCTAACTAATTGCGCCACTCCCTTTCTTCTTTAGAGAAAGTTTTGGGTTTCTAAAGGTGAAACCCTAAATGCGTGGCTTTGATCGATGGGATACCACCTTCTAGATATACGAAGACATTTCTAATACTTTCAAAGTGGATAATAAAGGAAGTGAATCTCGTGTGCATGAAGTTGTGGGTCTCATTGGTAGTGTACCTCCACTTTTTCCGCTTTTATTTAAGCAACATAGATGATCATGAGAACTTGTGACTATGTAAGTCAAGTCTTCACTCCTTCTAAATAGATGTCTCTCCTCTTCTCCAAAACATACATTCACTCGTTTTCCTCTCTTCTTGTGTCTTGGGTTCTTTACTCTTATGAGCTTATTTGCTTATCGATTACCCATAAAGATTCCGGTATAGATTAATCTAGGTTAGGGACTCCAATATGTATAGAGTCTTATTTGTATCATTCTTTTCTTTTTGTCTTTTTTACATATATTCTCTTCTCAATACGGATTGAAACACCCCAAACATTTTTTTTATATATATTTTTTTAAAAATTATTTACCTGTAAAAATAACTAATGAGTAAAAAACAAAGCACTAGAGAAATCTATATCAGTACAAGGAGTAAGGATGGTATAAAACAACAAAGACCCTAGCTGGCTAAACCTATAAATTATCACTATACCAATCAATATAAAGCAAGGTTTGCTAACCAAATCCCTCACCCCGTTCTAAGATATCTTAACCAAAATTCAAATATATATATATATATATATATATATATATATATATATATATATATATATATATATATATATATATATAATTTAGACAAGTAATGCTACACAACTTTTACATTATGATTTTTATTTAGTATTTTAAATATATTAAGGGACATAATCAATACAAATAGTTAATTTACTACAAGAAGTTTATGTTTGTGATTATTGTAAATTCTGCATTTGAATTAAAGAAATGTTAATTAAACTTAATTCAGAAAAACATTTTATTAAAGGAAAAAATGTAAAATTAAGTAATTCTATTGCCAAAGTAAAAAAAAAAAAAAAAAAAAAAAAAAAAAAAAAAAAAAAAAAAAAAAAAAAAAAAAAAAAAAAAAAAAAAAAAAAAAAAAAAAAAGTCTAAAACTGAAATTAAAATAACAAAAGACATTGAAAAAAGAAATTGTAAAAGAAATAAATTGGATAAATGTGAATGAATGAAAATAATAAATGACTTGAAAATAAATAAGCAGAAGATCTAATTCGAGTAAAGTAAATGTTAAACAATCCAATGTAAAGTAAAACAGAAAAGTATAAAAAAAATCTGAAGTGATAGATTACATATATTAATTAAAAATTAGAAAAATAAAAAATGTAGGAAAGATAATAATTGTATTTTTATTAGTTAAGCGTTATAAAAGTTTAATGTAGTATTTTTTTTAATATGTTTTTTTCACACGAAATATTATCCTAAAAGTTTTTATGTATAGATTATAGTCAACAATTACTGTTAATGGTTTACAATTTACAATACTCGAAAGGTCTGTAGATTATTATACAAAAGACTTTTAACTATGGTTAAAACAATCTTTTAATAAAGGTTCTAAAATTATTATTAATATAATTATTGTTTTATCTTGAATTTTATTTGTAAACGTCACTGGTATGTGTGAAATAGGATGATGGTTTTTTTGTTTTTTAGCAATCGTCGTTGTATTCATTATCATAAATTGTTATTATTTTTAATTTTTGTTTAACTTTCTAAGATGATTTTAAAAAAAAAAAATGTCATCGAATGTAGTAGTGAGAATCGTTGTTGAGTATCCAGTTTTTAAAAAATGATTATTTTATTTGATTACTACTTCAAACTCAATCTAATAACAGTAAAAGTACAATTAATTGATATTATAACCAAATAAAATAAGAAAAAGATTTTAAGTCTAACTCAATCTTTTAAAACTAGCTTGTAAGGTGAGGTTTGCACCCACTTATAAACTATTGAAAGACCTCATCTCTAGTCAATATGGGATCTCCAACACACCCCCTCACGCCAAGACTCCTCAACTCGAACGTGAAACTTATATGTAAGGATGGTCCGATAGACCCAACAACCTTACTAGGATAGGCTCTGATCCCATATCACAAAGTGGACTTTAAACTTAACTCAACCCTTACAAAACTGACTTGTAAAGTGAGGTTTATACCTACTTATAAACTATTGATAGACCTCATCTCTAGTCAATGTGGGATCTCCAACAAATATTGAATAACTGACATCATAGTCGATATTATAAATAAGTGGTCTAACACAACTTTTGAATAAATATATAATTTATCTAATAGCATAATTAAAGTTTAACATAATCTTAAATCAATATATAATTTACTAAAAGTGTAATTAAAAGTATTATAAATTCTAACTGTACTAAAAAATATACTACTTTCTTAATTATCCAATATAATTCTTATGAGTATAGAATGATCTTGATCAACTTAAGAGATGTTGAAGAATAAAAAGAGATAATGGAATCATGAAACTCCATGGGTTTTAAATTCGCAACTTAACCAAAATCAAAGAAGAAACAATAATAAATTGAATAGAAAATAGAAAAGTGGATTGAGGAAAGAGTATGGAGAACACACTATCTTTGAAAGTGATTCTCAAAAGATAAGTGAAAAGATGATTTGCTACTTGAAAAGAATTTCCAATATAAAAACCAAAGAAATAATATAATATTCTCAGGACTCTAAAAGTTGTCTCACTAAAGTTAATTTCATTCAATCAGCAAACGTGATTTACAGAAAGGACTTAGCTATTTTTTGTAGACTATATGCTACAACTAAGAATTTGGAAAGACACATTTTTTACCTTAGAGCAAAGAGAATCCTAAGTGTGAACATAAGGTTAATTAAACTAATGATTACCTTAACTACTCATATGTTTAACACTTAGTTAATTCCTAATCTAGTGTAGCACATGAGTGATTCTTTAAAATTAGGAAAAGATACAAGATAGTTTGTAAATTTAAGAAGAAATAAGTGGAGTTAGTTAATCTAAGCATATGTGGCGCCTAAGATAAGAAGAAGCCTTATGAAGTACTTACAATCATCATATACAGTAGAAAATAACATGTGTTGATTAGAAACTCTTCATGTACCCTCTCACTTCCTTCTAAATTTCATCCAAGATGCTTTCATGGCTCTTGGATTGTAAAATATTTAAAGGAAATAATGAACATCCCTTACTCTCCTTGTGACTCTCCTTTCTTGGTCATGGAAATCATCTCTTTCACTCTCATAATAAGAGGAAGGTATGAAATGCCTTTTTTTATCTTCTTTCATCACTCATTTCTCTTTTCAAGTTTATGATTTCTAATCCATGAGGTCTCTTTATTGTTTCATGATATCTGTAACATCTCATATTTTTCATATAATAGGAACTTTATTGCATAAAATTATATAATAAACATGAATATAAAAATCCATACATTCATCATGTATTTCAAAATATACTTCTTCTAATAAGATTTAATAAAAATATCTTCGTAAAATTACAAATAAAATAAAATAAAGCTTCTCAAACAATTCACTTGAGACTCACACCACCTGTCAAATCCTCTGCTCATGTGTAATACACGATCATCGCAGATTTAAAAATAAAACAAACACCACACAAAAATAAGTGTAAGCTAGAGAGTTTTAAATAATGTATTTTCATAAATTAAATTTCTATCTCAATCAAACACCAAAAATCAAGCTTTCATAATTCATCTCAAATAGAAAGATACTAGACTCTCTACTTTCGGAAGACTCGTGCATTGAGTTAGAATCAGAGGTTTGCACCTTATACCATTCATCTGTTCCCATCAGTTCATATTTCAAACCTCGGATACAGTCTGTCCCGATCAATTCCTATTTCAAACCTCGGGTACAGTTCCCATATGCACAGGTTAATCTATATGTCCTATTCCGATAAGCTCATATTTCAAACCTCAGACATGTCCATATGAACCTCCTTCGACTCTTCACTAACTGGTAAACTTTATTTATATGAATCCAGTGTACTAGTAGAGTCAGGATACCTCCTTAGATAAATCGAATCCCCAAACAATGCACATCCTAATAATCTCAACACGAGTATCTCCTTTCCTGAAGATACTGTCTCGATCACACACCACATCATTCACAAACATTGATACTATATCGTACCATACATAAACATTATTCCAATTTAATTCAAATTCATCAAATTCACACTTAATAAAATTAATAATTATAATATCCATTAAAAACACACAAAACTAGCTTCCCTTACCTTTATAGAGTAGAGATACTAAAAAACACTAAAATCACAAGCAACCCAACTCTGTTCAAGAATCTGATTGAAGATTCTTGATCTACTCAACACTAGGAATCTAGGGGTGTCCTCTGATTGTCAATTTGATAACCTATGAGATCACAAATCTAGAGAGAACACTACAAGAAAAAAGCTATTTAGATACCAATATTTAGCTACCAAATGAAATGGTTGCTAATTATTACCAAAATAGTCACCAAATTAAATTTTGGTTGCTAAATAACTACAAAATAAAAGTAATGATTGAATTTAGTGACCAGTTAAGTCAAATAATTGATATCTAACATTAGATACCAAAGTTTTAGTGACCTATGCCATTAGATTTTAAATTGGTATCTAATTAAGTTAGAGACTAATTTAGAATCTAATCATATAGGTTACTAAAACCTTGGTAGCTAATGTTAGATACCAATTTTTTGATTTAATTGATTACTAAATTCAATCATTACTTCTATTTTGTATTTATTTAGCAACCAAAACTTAATTTGGTGTATTTTGGTTACAATTAGTAACCATTTCATTTGGTATCTAAAAATTGGTCTCTAAACAACATTTTTCTTGTAGTAGAAGGTAGGAAACTTTAAGAAGAATTGTTTGAGAGATGGTGATTTTCATAAAAGTGAAATTGTATATCTTCTTAAAGAAAGAGAGAGAAAGAGTTGGTAGTTTTTATAGACAAAATATCTTCTTAGAGATAATTGGTGGTTTTTATAAAAATAAAATATAATATCTTCTTAGAGAGAAAGAATTGGTGGTTGTTATAAAAATAAAAAATAAACAACTAACTTTTATTTAATTAAACAACTTTTCTATTAAAAAAAAATAAGTGTTATCTTATTTATCTCTAAAGCTAATTTCTAAGTTGGTTTTTATTATGTAGTTATTTTCTAAGGTATTACAATATCTTAGAGTTATTTAAGGCTCACGAATTTCCTTTCCATATTCAAACTCCCTTTGACTTCTTTAAGACTACTAGAAGAACTGATGGACAAAAAAATAAGCACAAAACCAAGAAAGAAAAATATTAGAATATGGATTAGTAGAAAATTTCCTAATTATTTTCCATAGTCTTTTCACTTAAAAAAGTGTTTATATTTTTATCTAAAAGATGTGCAAAAATTTTAAAGTGTAATAATCATTCAAATTATTAAAAAAAATACTAAAAAATGCACTAAAATTACCTTAAAATTCAAATCAAGAATACTTATTTTCAAGTGTAAAAGACACCCATCAAAAAAGCATTTATACAAATTTTTAGGAAATAAAAATAAGAATTTGAAAAAAAAAAACTAGAAACAATAAAGAAAGAAAGCTAAACCAAAATATTACCGAAAGATACGACAAAAGATCAAAAAGTAGAAAGAACAAACTACAAAGAAAGATATTTGAAAGAGATAAAATTAAACAATCAATTTCACC
>Ga0209700_104725_pt1 | contig 24100 bp, 13 predicted proteins | sample SiratroredBW_FD_187528 | JGI IMG/M metagenome (GOLD analysis project Ga0209700, IMG submission 187528) | Root nodule microbial communities of legume samples collected from California, USA - Siratro red BW (SPAdes) (version 2) | ecosystem: Host-associated > Plants > Roots > Nodule | place: USA...
AAAAAAGTGTGAAAAAAAATATATATATATATATATATATATATATAATTAGGATAGTTAAAATTAAGAATGGTAAAACTGGTCAACTTAATCTCTTTTTATTTGATCTGTTATGAATTGGATTGACTGGGCATAATTAAGAGAATTCGAACAAAATAAAGAAAATAGAAACATATATTCTTAATTTATTGGTTGTTGAGCAGGAGTTTGGCCGGAACACCCCAGTTTCCACGACAAAGGATATGGACCTGTACCATCTAAGTGGCGTGGGAAAGGTGTTTGTGAAATCCACGCTTTCAATACCACACGCAATTATTTCTGTAACAGGTTATTTTCTTTCTTATTTCAACAACTTTCTATTTTAATAATTATAAATAACCAATCATTTCTTTTTCAAAACATGAGACGTTCTCAATTTATATGATATTATTATAATACAATATTTTATTAAACAAAATAGTTATAAGGTTGAAGTAAGTTTATGAACAGTGGTGTGAAAATAATTTTTTCTTTCTTGATTCCCTACTTTCACTGCACTCTATTCTTTTACTCATTGTACACAATACTTTCATTTTAGTGCAAGCTTTATACTTATATAAATAATAAGAAAAAGGTTGTCGTAAATAACTATATTAGGGTTGACTAATTAACTAGTTTTTTATCAATATATAATTTTTTTCCTGCACTTTGTTTTATGTGTTTCTTCAATTTTCATATTTTAACTGTTAATTTCAATAAGCAAGTGATCCTGTTCATTAGAAATTATCTATTCAACAATACTTATTTTTAAATTTAAATAAAATAATTCGATATTTGAAGATTGATTTTTTTTCTTTTATAAATTAGAAGTTAAATTACATTTCTCTTAAACGAAAAAGGAAAAAGATCTTTTGATATTACTATTAAAAGAATAGAAAAGGAGCTGTCAACGTATAACGAGACAAAAAAGATTGATCAACATGCAGGAAGTTGATTGGAGCAAGAATATTCTTGAAGAACCGAGAGGCGGAAGACGGTGAGATTGAGGCAACGGCACGCAGCGCACGTGACTTCGTAGGGCATGGAACCCACACTTTGTCAACCGCGGGTGGTAATTTCGTTGGTGGTGCAAACGTCGAAGGTAACGGCAAAGGTGTTGCCAAGGGAGGGTCCCCAAGAGCTCGTCTTGTGGCCTACAAAGCATGCTGGAATAAACTGGACACAGGAGGCTGCCATGAAGCAGATTTACTAGCAGCATTTGATCATGCAATATACGATGGCGTTGATGTTATCTCCGCCTCTGTTGGCTGGTCCACTCCCTACAAGGAAGCCCTATTAACCGATGGTATTTCCATAGGATCATTCCATGCAGTCGCCAAAAATATAGTTGTTGTTTGCTCTGCCGGAAATGATGGCCCCTCACCTTCATCTGTCACAAACGTCGCACCCTGGTCCTTCACCGTTGCTGCCAGCACCTTGGACAGGGATTTCCTCAGCACCGTTTCTCTTGGCAAGAATAAAAAACACTTTCAGGTATCATCTTTCTATCCTCTCTCAATATGCATACACTTTTATTTTCTTAACTTTATTTGATTGCACCTGCATCAGGGTGCCAGTCTTAATCGAGGCTTGCCACGACCCAAGCGAAAGTTCTATCCCATTGTATTTTCCGTCAACGCAAAACTTCGTAATGCCTCCATTAATGATGCGTAAGCTCTATTTTTGTTTTTACTTTTATATCCCAGCCTTGCTTCAAACACTTATACTTGTTACCTCACACGTGTATGTTGGTGCAGGCGTGTTTGCAAACCGGGAACACTTGACCCTGCCAAAGTAAGGGGGAGAATACTTATCTGCATTCGAAGCGATAAATTGCAATCTGTTAGAGAGGTCGAACAGGGTAAACTTGCTGGCGCTGTGGCAGTTTTTGTGCAGAATGATGAACAAAGTGGAAATTTACTTTTAGCTGAAAATCACGTTTTACCTGCTGCAAGTATAAGTGGAACAGATTCTAGTTATATCAATACTTCCGGCAACAGTGTCGAGTAAAGTCATCTATCATTAATCCCTTAGAAACCTCGTATTAATTCTCTGTGTGTGTGCATATATAGTGAAGTAATTCACGAATTTATAAATATGTTGTTGCAGGATGTTTGCTTACTTGAGTGCTGCAAAAACATATCTAGGAGTAAAGCCAGCTCCAATCATGGCTGGATTCTCCGCTAGAGGTCCTAGTGTGGTGCAACCGTTGATACTAAAGGTCTATAATATATATTTACATTTTGTTCAACCAACATGGCAAGATGCATAGTTTTTCATTTTGAAGGTAATTTGTTTCAGCCTGACATAACTGGTCCTGGTGTGGGTATAATTGCTGCCTTTTCACAAGCCGCGGGTCCTTCTAATCTTCCATCAGATACACGTAGGACTCTTTTCAATGTGGAACAGGGAACCTCTATGGCTTGTCCTCATGTTGCTGGCATTGCCGGTCTTCTCAAAACATACCATCCTACCTGGAGTCCCGCAGCCATCAAATCTGCTATTATGACTACAGGTACATCATGCTTAACAAAATGTTTTCTCGTATGCACAAAATACAAAATGTTCATGTGCAATATGTTATTTGGAAAAACATTGGTGCATTATTAACAGCTATGTTCTTGATTAATTTCAGCTACAACACTAGATAACACCAATAAACCAATTCGGGATGCGTTTAACAAGGTATCAACTCCATTCGAGTACGGAGCCGGACTTGTTCAGCCTAACCTTGCAATTGACCCTGGACTCGTTTATGATCTAAACACAACTGATTACTTGAACTTCTTATGTGCTTCTGGTTACAATGAAGCTCTACTCAAGTTGTTTTCCAATTTCAAAATCTCTTACAGATGTCCTAAGTCTTACAGAATCGAGGATCTTAACTATCCTTCGATTACGGTGCATCATCCTGCGTCAAAGCCTATAAATGTTACTCGCACTGTTACAAACGTCGGTCCTCCAGGCACATATGTTGTGAATGCTCATGGGCCCAGGGGGATAAAGGTTGTTGTTCAACCAAGTTCCTTGACTTTTAAGAAAACTGGAGAAAAGAAGAGGTTTCACGTTATTCTACAGGCAATTGCAGTGCCCCATGGGTTACCTTTATTTGGGAATTTGACTTGGACTGATGGCAAACACAATGTAACCAGTCCTATCACAGTGCTGTAACCTTAGAATTTACTATTATCATTTTGTGATTGTGGTTTGTGTGTGATTGCGATTGTTATTGTTTGGGTTGTAATATAAGCGTGTTTCCTATACTCTTGTTGTATTGAAGTTTGTCACAAAAATAAGGTATGTTTAGAATTTGAAGTTTTGAACTTTGTTGCGTTGAGCTATGTTTGTAAAAAGCATAATCACCTTTGGAACCTGTGCCTTTGAAGTTTCTGGGTTGAGTCCCATCTCTAATTAATATCCAATAATTTCAGACTAAATCCATCAATGTAATTTATTTAGAGAAAAAATAATTTTACAATTTTTCTAACAAATTAAAACGGCTATGTGAGAGAGAGGGTATCGATATGGATATTAATCTTTTGAAAAGTTAATATCCTCACTCAAGACCTATATAAATAATATGAATATGTTTAATTAAATAAAACCCTAGCTAACTCAAAGTCATAAAAATAATAAGAATTAATTAAAAGTGGCCAGTAACAAATGATTTTTAGAAGTCCTAATGCCTAGTTAATTCGATTCATTCTGAAAAAAAAATTATCTTTTTATTTTTATATGTAGCTTTTTTATAAACAATTATTTCTTAAAAGTAACCACTCCTAAATATGTTGGTATATTATTTAGTGGATAAGAAAGAGACTAAGTGTCTGTTTAGTTGAACCAATTTGGAGGGATTTACTGTTTAATAGGATGAATTTAAGAAATGAAGGTTATTTGATTGACCTAATTTGAGAGGATGAAAATTTACATGATGGTAGTAAAAAGATTTGAAATGATGGTAGTAAAGAGATTTGAAAGGATGATAGTAAAAAGATTTGAAGGGATGAAACTTGAAATTACAAAATAGCTCTCATAAATGAGATGAAAATTATAAAATACCCTCGTAAGTAGGTCATGATTTTGGAAATTACAAAATACTCCTTTAAATTGGTTAAGGGTTTGCTTCACAAAGACCAATTAGTAATTTCTAAAATATATCAATTAAAAAATTAAAATAAATCTATAATATCTATCAAATCATTTCTAACTTTTCATAATCAATCCCATCAAATGCCTTCAAATCTTATCATCTATCCATTCATCCAAACAATCTTACCATCCACACATAATCCACTCAAATTCTTTTAAATCCATTTCCTCAAATCCATACCCTCAAGTAAACAAAGTCTTAAAAACAACTTTAACGGAAACATCTTAACTTCATTTTTCAATTAGGATAAGTGACTTGTTAGAAGATAACGGATATCTTTGATGGATCCCACAATTTGGATTCGAATCATGATACTTTCACACTGTTTTAGTTTTCTACTTTCACTCAACAAATAATTTTATAATAAAAAAAAAAAAAAAAGCAGTTGTAAAGTGAAAGTATGTTTCCAACAGTGGTGTTAATATTTTTAGTCTTTGTATTCTGATGTTAATAATGGTAGTTAGAAAGGTACTCGTTTAAGTCCTTTGAGTAGATATAAAGACTCTTTATCATGTCTTTATTTTAAATGAATGACTAGTTATATGTCAAAAGAGTATTGTCCAATATCATGTCTTTATTACCATTAATTTTCTGCTTTTGTCCAAAAGTTTTAAATAAAACGTATTATTTGTTTGGAAGTAAGTACATCTCTTAATCAGTCTACCAACATAATAATTATAATTTTGTTATATTCCTAATGAAATAAAATTTTCAGTATATTTTACATGTTAAGAAATACTTATAAGATAATATTTATATTTTATTTATACATTTATAATTTTATATATTACTAAGTGTGAGATTTCTAATAAATAAAAATACTAAAACAAGTAAATGAAAAATGGGATGCAATATAATATAAAAAAGAGAGAACATAAAAAAATAGCCAAGGAATCTTATAAAGTTGGCGATTTAGGATCTGTATAAAAAGTCATATATGTCTGAGTTATACTTATCTGATTAAGATAATATTTGTGTCATTGTCCTATTAGAAATGTGAAAAGGATCTATGATTCAATAATGCAGTAAAATATGAAATAATAAAATAAATTATATAATTTGTATAGTAACCAAAATAAATGTTATAATATAAAATATGTAAAAATTAATGACCCAAAAACAAATAGTAAAATCCCACCTTATACGTAAAAAGGTAAAAGGATTATTTCAGTCAACATTATAAGGGTAAAAAGAATTTATTTTACAAGAAAAATAGAAAAGAAAAGTTAAGAACTTAAAAAGTAAAACATAATTTAAAATAGCGTGTTAAAAATCATTACCACTACTGAAAGAAAGAAAAAAAAAAACTAAAATAAAATTTTATAAAAAGCTCCTGATACAATCATGTTTTTACACTTATTTGTTTTTGAACATTTAATTAAAATTATAGGGTTTAAGAAATATGTTCTAAAAGAAACATGTTATAATGTTTTTGATTTATTAGAAAAATAAAGAATAAAATTTTAATAAATTAAAATGACGATTTAATCTATTAAAATCGATTAAAATTTAAAGTTATCTATTTAATTTTATTTTAATCTATTAAAACAAATTTTTAAACAAATAAAACTACTTAAATCTCAAGATCTTTTTGTTTATTTTAATTGACTAAAATAATGTAAAAGTATTTTTAATGAATTAAAATATTATTTTAACATATTAAAATATTTATTCTAAACTCTATTTTAATCAATTAAAATTATTAAGTATACAAGTTTTCATATCACTAATAAAAATAACACATTTAATCGAGATTTTACGAGATTTATACTTACAGTTCTGGAATATAATTACAGTAAAAAAATACTTAAACTATTACGTATAATTGCAGTGAAAAATATAACATATTACTATTGTTTTTTAAAGAAACCCCGATAAAAAATCTCACAAAATTAGTTTTATTCATTCATAAATTTTTTCCCCAATAAGAAATCTCACAAAATTAGTTTTATTGATTCATAAATTTCTTTTATAACACTATGGGAGAGATTATTTTATGATAACTTTTATTTTGTTTTCCAATTATGCTTAAATTTTTTAAATAATGTTGTTTCTTTTTTGTTTATAATCTTAGACAATAAATTATAAGTGTTGATTGTAGGAGGGTTTAACAATGGTAAAAAATCTTGTAAGGTTCAAGATTTTATTATGTTTATTGTATTTTCTTGTTTTATTAATAAGTTGTGATAAAATATGAAAATATAATAGATTGATTCTATCATAGTTATTAGATAATTTAGTATAATTTTTGTGCGATACAGTAAATCAATATAAATTTTATATATCTTATTTTCTTTTTCTATTTACTTTAGTTAAGTTGTTTGTTATTTTGTATATTATATTTAACTTTGAAAAAAATAATAAAAGTGATATTTAATTTTGTAAAAGTTAATATGAATTGATTAACTCATTAAAGTTTGGATATTTATTTGAAAAAGTGATGATAGTTTAATCCAATCCCAAAATTCACCCTATAATTCTAACATAACACTAGAAGACCATGGTGAGATATTCCAATGAGTCACAATAGTTTAATCTTAAACTGAATCCAATTTCATGCTCTTATTTATTTTATGAACAATAAATTTCGTGCTCGTTAATCATATATAAAATTGTCAATCCAACAAACCTAATTTCTCAAAAATCTTAGGAACAATATTCTCTAATCAATAAAAAAAATCAAAATTATTTTCCACAAAAAGGGCAAGTGTAAGGGATGGACCAACTTAATGATTTCAAGTTGAAAAGGGATTTGTGGTGCTTGCTCTATCCCTGTATGGTCATTTTTGCCACCATCTTTTTTCCAATTATTTTCTCACTTCAAATAAGTATCTTTCTCTAGTGCCTTCATGGAAAAGTCATTCAAATTTCAACTCCTCCAATCAAATTCTCTTCACTCACATTTCTTTTAGACTTTTAGCAATAATTCTCATTGCCAAGTTTTTTCATTGTTAACGTTTGCATGAGCATTATGTGAACATGATTTTTTTCATTTTTTCACACTAGGGTTTTATTTCTAGCTACCATGTCTTTGAAGCTTACGTTATAGATTATGATTTTGATGTTATTGTTGGGGTTGTTAGGTTTTCTTCATGGTGAAATAATTTAAATAAGAAGGAAAATTCTTTGATGGTGACGCAAAAAAAAAAACACCATATTATTAAGGGGGAAAGCGTAGAATAGAATCCCTGAGACATAATATAGAATTTTTAATATCACATCTACAATAATATGACATATCATAAAAAATAATCTTATATTTGTATTATCTTAACAATATTTGTATTTATTTAAGAGTCTGTGATTAACATTTATACTATTTTGACAATTTTTTTATCTATTTAAGAGAAGGAATATATTGAATTACTTTTCTTCTTAAAGTGAGATTATTAAAATTTTTAAAAATAGTGAAATGAATAAAATAATAAAATAAAAGAAAATATTAAAAAAGTAATAATGAAAAGGAAAGACTTTTGCATGGAAACACTTTTTTTTCCTCCACTAAAATTTTAGATATTTTTTTAAATAGAAATGGAACGGTCCTTTTTAGTATTATTATTAACGAGGACACGTTACACACGTAATGGTCATCTGTAACAACCCTATCACGACTTGGAGTCAAGGCAAAAGTTTGATTGCAGAAAAGTTTCATTGTTTTTAATTATTTATATATAAGCATCCCGTTATCATTTCTTTATTTACTTTTTTAAATTTTAAATAAAAATAAATTTGTTTCTATTAATTTAAATTTAAATTTTTTATATAAAATTTAGCAAATCAAACAAAATAAAAAAAATATAAATCAAATATACCATAAGAATATCAATACGATATGGTTGAACTGGAACATGCTTTCTGTAAATATTTTTTTTACCATTGGATAGTAGAAGAGTTTAATATAACATATATAAGACTTAAAATAAAATATGGAAGTTTATAATATAGGTTGCAATATTGTTACATTCTTTTTAGAAACCTATACATTTTCAATATATAATTAGCATCTTTGTAACAAATAAATCACACTCTTGTTGGGATTTTGAAAATAGGAGAAATATACCGTATAAAAGAGCTTGTTATTTTATTTTATTTTATTTTATTCATCTTCTATATATAAAACAAAATGTAATAAAATATTAAGTATTTATAATTTTTTAATTTTAATTTCATAAATTTAAATAATAAATAAATAATTTTTTTAAATAAATAGTATTTAAGAAAAACAAAAAATTTCCTAAAAGCTAATTTAAATAAAAAAGTATTAAACAAATATTCTGAATCATCTTCACCAACTTCATAGACTACAAACGACCAAAGTTATATTAAGCACATTCAAGTCAATTTTCAAACTCAGCTAACATCCCAAGTAACAGGGTTACACTTCAATGTGATGAAATGTTCTAATTTATATAGATTACATAAAACAAAGGATTGAAAAAAAAAAAAAAAAAAATAAAAAAAAAAAAAAAAAAAAACACAGATACATATCCTAAAACAATTCACGGGAAAATCTAACATGTTTGATGATTATTGATTGAACTAAACATTTAGATCCGTTGTCAGCTCTTGACCTATGTGTGTTCAACAATTATTGTAGAATATTTACGACAAATAATCATGAACTGGTAAATAATAACTAATATATTTGTTTAACAATATTAACCCCTTCAATTAGTGCAATATAAAATTGTAACAGTCCTTCACTTAACTTCGTATTGTACCACTTGTATCCCAATTTCTTAGACAATCTACACAGTATTTATCTTGTGCTTCCACTCAAATAATTCAGTGCATCTAATATATAAATATTGAGCCAGTGTGACTTATGTTACTGTAATAAAACTTTTTATACAAAAAATCTACTCTCTTAAATGTTCATATTTTTCATCAGAAGATAAATAAATTAAATAATCTAATGTCAATATAACTTACAACATCATTTTATCAAAATTTAAAAATAAAATTTAATTAAGATACTAGAATTATTTTTAATATATAGTCATTCAATTATATTTTTAAAAATTGAAAACTTTCACTTTGTTTATATTTTTAGCATAACATAACATAACCACCATAACTTTCAGAAAAAAGTACCGAGTGTAAATGCAATGCTTTTTTGGTCAATCCTTTACGTATGGACATTCACATAGCTTTTTTGCTGTAGTATTTCATTATATAATGTCCAACATCTTTGTACTAACCATACTATACGATTATCACCAAGTACCTCAAACATGGTCTTCACTAAGCTTTCATTAATTCTCTGTTCACTCTTAGGTCTCCATTTCACCATTTTTTCTTTTGCTGCCACCACTGATGAAAACCAAGTGAGGGAAGTAGGTGCTTTACTTGAGTGGAAAGCTAGCCTTCAAAACCAAAGCCAAGCTTCTCTGTCTTCATGGAGCAGAGGTGTGAGTCTTTGCAAATGGAAAGAAATCATTTGTGATAAATCCAACTCTGTCACCACTATAAATGTATCAAATCATGGCCTGAAAGGTACTCTTCACACTCTCAACTTCTCATCCTTTCCCAACCTGCTAACTCTGGATGTTAGTAACAACAGTTTCAATGATACTATTCCTCACCAAATTGCTAGCTTGTCCAGAGTTTCTCAGTTGATAATGAATAACAATAATTTTAGTGGTCCAATCCCCATTTCCTTGATGAAGTTGGCTACCTTGAAGATTCTAAACTTGAAATACAATAGCCTTTCTGGCCCTCTTCCTGAGGAGATTGCAGAGTTGAGGAATTTAGAGAGACTGTTATTTGAATCAAATCACCTTTCTGGCACCATTCCTCCAACCATTGGAAGGATGGCCAACCTTGTTGAACTTAATTTGCAACTTAACTCTATCAATGGTACAATCCACCCTTCAATTGGAAACTTGACAAATTTGAAATTCCTCAGGCTTCAACAAAATAATCTGTCTGGCCCCATTCCTTACTTCTTAGGAGACATGACCAATTTGAATGTTCTTGAACTCGACCAAAATAGATTAACAGGACCAATTCCTCCCCATATTGGAAACTTGACAAAGATGGTTAATTTGTCCTTGGCCGTTAACATGCTTTCTGGACCAATTCCTCCCTCCCTTGGAAACTTGGTCAATCTAATGTCCTTAGAACTTTCCAGGAACAATCTTTCCGGAGATATTCCTTCCACCTTGGGAAATTTGACAAACCCCATCTTTTTCGTTGTGTCAAGAAACAAACTTGAAGGCAGATTACCACCAGGAATGAATAACTTCACCAATTTAGTGAGCTTACAACTAGGTGAGAATAGTTTCACTGGCTCTCTGCCAGAACAAATTTGCCTTGGTGGGTCAATAAAGTTTTTCACTGCTGAAAATAATTATTTCACGGGTCCAGTTCCAAAAAGCCTGAAAAATTGCTCCTCTCTTTTTAGACTCAGACTAGACGGAAACCAGTTGAGTGGAAATATATCAGATGAATTTGGTGTTTATCCATCGTTGAACTACATTGATCTGAGTAGGAATAATTTTTATGGCCACATTTCCCCAAAGTGGGCAAAGTGTCCTGGTCTTGCAAGCCTTATAATGCCCAACAACAACTTATCTGGTATCATACCACCAGAACTCAGCCAGGCACCCATGTTAGCAAAACTTGTCTTGTCTACAAATCATTTAACAGGGAAAATTCCAAAAGAAATTGGGAAGTTGACCTCTTTGTCGATATTATCAGTAAGCAACAATGAACTTTCCGGCACCATTCCTACAGAAATAGGTGCTTTGTCCAAACTTGAAACTTTGGAGCTTTCAGCAAATAATTTAGATGGTGCAATTCCAAGAAAGTTGGGAGAGTTATTCAGGTTGCTTAAATTGAACTTGAGCCACAACAGATTGACAGAAAGCATTCCCTTGGAATTTGGGCGTTTGCAATCTCTTCGAAGTCTTGATCTTAGTTTCAATTTGTTAAATGGAGCAATACCATCTGCACTTGCAAGTATGCAAAAATTGGAAACGCTAAATCTCTCTCACAACAATCTCTCTGGACACATTCCACCTAATTTTAAGGAAAACTTGGCAAAGGTTGACATATCTAGTAACCAATTGGAGGGGCCAATTCCTAACATTGGAGCCTTTCTCAATGCTTCATTTGATGCATTGAAAGATAATAAAGGCTTGTGTGGAAAGGCCAGCGGTTTGGTGCCTTGCAGCAGTGGTAATGGTAAAGCGAAAAGAAATGTAACCATGTTGGCATTACTCCTGACTTTGGGTGCTCTACTCCTAGTAGTACTCGTGGTTGGAGTTTTGTTATGCATTTGCCACAGAAGAGCAGCAGAAGGCAAAAAGGAGGATGCTAAAGAAGAAAATCCTCAGGAACATTATGCCATATGGAGTTATGATGGAAAATTGGTGTATGAAAATATCATTGAAGCCACAGAGGAGTTTGATGACAAATATCTCATTGGAGAAGGAGGAACTGCATCTGTTTACAAGGCTAAATTACCCACAGGACAGATTGTTGCAGTGAAAAAGCTTAATGCTGCACCCAATGAAGAAACACCGGATTTGAAAGCTTTCATGACTGAGGTTAAAGCCTTGGCAGAAATCAAGCATCGTAACATTGTGGAGTCACTTGGATATTGCTTACATCCACGTTACTCCTTCTTGGTTTATGAGTTCCTCGAGGGGGGTAGTTTGGATAAAGTACTAATCGATGATACACGTGCAACCATGTTTGATTGGAACATGAGGGTAAAGGTTGTCAAAGGTGTGGCAAATGCTTTGTATCATATGCATCATGGTTGCTTTCCTCCTATTATTCATCGAGACATATCAAGCAAGAATGTTCTTATAGATTCGGAATACGTGGCCCGTATTTCTGACTTCGGAACGGCTAAAATTCTGAATCCTGATTCACGCAATTTAACCGCGTTTAAAGGGACATATGGTTATGCTGCACCAGGTTAGGTCCTTTTTGTTCTTGAGCATTGAATCCTATACATGTTTCAGTAACAAGTTCTTCTGCTACTTACTGTATAATAATATTATTTTCATGCATTTGGTCAATTGCAGAGCTTGCTTATAGTGCGGAAGTGACTGAAAAATGTGATGTGTTCAGTTTTGGAGTGCTTTGTTTGGAAATAATGATGGGAAAGCATCCAGGAGAGTTCATTTCGTCGTTATTTTCACCCTCTGAAGCATCATCGGTGTATAATTTGCTGTTGAAGGATGTTTTGGACCAAAGACTACCCCTTCCAGTGGAGCCAGTTGTTGAGGAGGTGTTCTTGATTGCCAAAATAACATTGGCTTGCTTGAGTGAAACTCCACGTTTTCGTCCAAGCATGGAACAAGTGTATAACGATTTTCTCATGCCAAAATCGTCTTCACAAAATTCACTCTCCATCATCACACTTGCTCAACTTGTCAATAATTCAACCTTCTAAGGTTTACTTACATTCGTGTTTTTTGTAAGCGTGTTTTATGTAATTTGTTATGTTTGATTTATGAAATAAATAGTGTGGTTTTAAGGTAATGTTTAACTCTCTAACTAGAAAAAAACCTAGTTTTTTTTTTGTTAGATTTAAATGTATCCCAATATGGTTGGTAGGGGTTGATTTGTAAAAGTTTCTGGCTCAAGTCAATAAGAAATGAAATGCTTCATGGAAAGAAAATTTATTTACAACAAAAACAAAAGTTTAAAGTTATTTTGACTAATTTATGAATTAAATTTGTTTGATGTACAAATTTATTTATGAAATTTTTAATTATTATTTTTCCATAAACTACTTAAATCAGACTTCTATTTTTGTAATATATTTAAAATTTATAAATATAGCACTATTAGGTTAAGGGTAAAAAATTGCTAGGGTCTACTTGGCCGACTATATAAACAGTGTCTTCCTTCATCTCGTATCACCAAAGGAAGCCGTCTTCTTTCGGCGTTGTTTGGTTTGTCATTTTCTGAATCTCATGCCTTGATAACTTCTGCCATTGTTGCAGATAGTTGAAAACTTATCATAGCTTTTGCCTTCAGTTTCTTTTCTATGTATGAATTGTGATTCATCGAAGCCAATGATGATTTATGCTTGTAGCAAGTGCCGTCTTAAAACCATACTCTTTGTACGGTGTGTGATGCACATTTTCACATTATCTGAGGCTTCGTTCTTTTTGTTCTGAATCTAATTTCAACTTTTTTTTTTTTTTTCCAAAGCAAATATTAGGGTTTTCTTTTAAATGAAGCGTAATTTATCCTCGTCCTATCCAGGATCAGGTTGGTCTTGGTGGAAAATTCTTATTGAACTGCAAGTTACTCAAATTTCCTTTTCTATTATTTACCCTAAACATTTGATTTATCTGTATCAACCTGGATTAGTTAAGAGTATCATAAAATCCCAGTGAAATATACAACTAGCTGAGAAGAAACAGGGCAAACTGTGCTGCTCCAGAAAAGAATATCAGTTCCAAGCCTTTGTGGCATCAACATGGCCTGTTGGAAACATTATTAGTAAATTTATGGGGAGGGTTAAAGTTATAGCCAAATTCATTACAATTTACAAATAATTGATTGTAGGCATGTAAGGTTTTAAATTTCGTTCTTGGTCATGATTGCAATTCCATTATGATATTTGATACTGACTAAGAAAGATATAACATAGTGGCTGCAATTAATTAAAAAACCTTGCTGCAAAGAGAAGTGCATGATCAAGGAAAGTGGGCCTAATAGGTGGATTAAGTTGATAAGCATTATTGAGGGAGGAAGGAACTAGCCAGATTTAAGTTTTAGAAATGGTAGATCGGGTCAAGGAGGGGACTATACTATTCTATGTGATGTTTCACCAAACTGGTGGAGCCCTTTTGAGGTTTGGTCCGTAGGATTGTGGAGCCACTTTGGTGAGTTTCACCAGTGGATTTGCATTTCTTGAAATTGTTGTAGATGCCTTTTTGTTTTTCATAAAAACCTTCACTATAAAGCTTGTTTGAAACTTTTGAGTTTTCCATGGCCTTCATCCTCTTCTGATGTAATAGCTCTTATAAATAAACTTTTCTGATGTAACAGCCCTTGTAAATAATGGTGTGAAAGTAAAGAATAGTGATGTACTTTTTGCTTTCACTCTGTGTTTTATCACTTTAAAAAAAGGAAAATGAAAAAAGAACCTATAGGTAATGCAATTCACGCAATGTTGTTGTTATTTCTGGGGACATGACCCCTGCGCATGCCAAGCTTTAGACTTTTAAAATAATTGTATTCATATTAACTTTTAGTCATTTTGTTTTTAAAAGAAGCATTGCAAGGATAGGCAGATGTTATGGATTACATCACATTTTTTTACTTTTTACTTTATTTAATTTTTAAATGATTACTATAATTAAGATAATTACGATGAATATATGTTCTGATTGAATTAATCAATTAAGGAATCAAATCTTATAAAAAATGATTTTATGTAATACAATAATTAATATAATAACTTTTATGAAACATTTTTTTTTTATATTTACATCAATGAATTGCGGGGAGGTCAACTTTTCTTTTTATAGTTTGAAAAAAAAAATTATGTTGATAATATAAATATATATACTAGTTCAAAGTAATTGATAATACAAATGCTCTTTTTATTCAAATTTATATCAAATTCTAATCAAACTTTTTTTTACATGATTTAAGTTTCACTAATAAAAAGAAGCATATTATCAACTAATATATACGTTTCTCTTTGATTTCTTTCTAAACATTTTATATTTTTATCATAATTTTTATTTATCTGATAAATAAACATATTTTTTATATTTTGATATATTATTCTCGAATAAATTATATATAAAGTTTATCTGCTAACTTCTTTTTCTCACAACTCGTAGATTTTATGTGCTGTAAAAAGATTAGAAAAAGGAAGTTAAACAGAGAACATTAAATCTATCATATTCGAAAAACAAACTTTCCTGAATTTCCACATGCCAATAAAAGTTTTACTAAATAAGCATTGTGATTATATAGATTAATCCTTATTCTACTAAATACAAGTTTTACTATTAGTCTAATCTTTCTCAAATATTAGTCATGTCTGATTAGAAACACCTTGAAGCAACAAACTCTAACCAGGTCCAAGGACAAGTTCGAGGTGTTCAGTTCAGATGTGAACCCTTCAAAATGAATCCCTTAGAGGAAACAAGTATCCCTCATTAATGATCTAAAACGGAGGGTCCAGATTCCCTTTAAGAGTGATGTGTTTGAAGCATTAAAAAATTCAAGTTTAGAAATATGAAGTAACAAACAGATAAAAGTGTTAAGCGCAGATGGAGCTGGTGATTATGTTTCAGATTTTTTGAGAGAAAGAAGGGATATTGCATGAAATGACACACTGGTTATAGGAATGCTGAAAGGAAAAACATGAACCATCATGAATATGGTGAGAGTATGCTAAATTGTGCTGTAAAATTTATCAAATTTAAATTGTTCAGTTCTACAACAGTACGTTGCCACTTGTTAGTTAGTGCTAAAGTGTTAACAAGGAAGGACATTAACAGAGTAAATTAGCAGAGTAAATGCAGAACCAATTTTGATAGAACACTGATAAGACAAATTGAAGAAGAAAATGTATGATATATTATCAGAAGAAAATATTTCACAGTCAATAAATCCACGTAAAAACTTCTCAAATTCTAATATTTAGAGTAAACCTAGCATATAAGCTCCGTACATGATTTGAGGGTGCCTAATACAAGCAAAGCTCCAATGAAACGAAGTTCGATACAACATTTCAATGATAAAAAGCACTTAAGACTTGCATAGTAATAACATCAAACACAAACACAAAAAAAACACTCAAATGGTATTGTTCCCGAGAGTAATTTCAGAGGTTAAAGGACTACAATAGGACTGGTTACTGTGTGATTTCCATCTGTCCAAGACAAGTTCCCAAATACTGGAAAACCGTGACTGGGCCAACTTATTGGCTGAAGAATAACCCGAAATCTCTTCTTTTCTCCAATAGTCTTAAAACTCAAAGAACTTGGTTCAACAAGAACCTTAAATCCTTCAGTTATGTTAGCTTTCAAGACATATGTGCATGTTGGAGTCCCCACATTGGTAACTGTACGAGAAACATTTATAGGGTTCATTCCTCGATTTGCTACTGTGATCGAAGGATAGTTGAGATTTTCAATGTTGTAGGACTTTGGGCAATTGTACGAGATGCGGCCAAAGTATCTCAGAAAATTTTGGCTACGATCATGAGCGCATATGAAGTTCAAGTAATCCCTTGTTCTCATATCATAAACAAGTCCAGGGTCCATTGCAAGGTTAGGCTGAATATGTCCAGAGCCATAATCAAAAGGAGTTGCTATCTGATCAAATGCGTCCTTAATCGGTAGGTTGCTGTTATCTAGTGTGGTAGCTACAGAAAGAGAATTATTTCTATTAAGAAAAGATCTTTACTTTGGATCTTGATTTTAGATTTTGTTAAATATGGAATGATGTGAATAGAAGAACCAGAATGGAAAGATGTGTTTTTGGCAACTTACCAGTAGTCATAATGGCTGATTTAATAGCTGCAGGACTCCAATCAGGATGAAGTGTTTTGAGAAGACCTGCGATGCCAGCAACATGAGGGCATGCCATAGAAGTTCCCTGTTGCATATTGAAAGGAATACGGCGCGTATCTGATGGTAGATTTGATGGACTTGTGGCCAGTGAATAAGCCGCCAATATGTTCACACCAGGAGCAGTTACATCAGGCTGAAACAGAGAAGTAAGTATACAACTCAAGAGAATGAAAGAAATAAATCATGATGAAAAGTTATATACCTTCAGTATCAATGGCTGCACTGCATTGGGACCCCTGGAGGAAAATCCAGCCATAATTGGAGCAGGCTTTATTCCTAAATATGTTCTTGCTACAGTCATGTAAGCAGCAAGTTTCCTGCAGTGTAACTTAATGTGAGTTTAGAATTCATGTCATATATTATATCTTTGAGAAATTTACTGTGAATCCAAAATTGAACCATACAGTGAAATATGATTGATTACCTGCTATTGTTCTTGTCGGAACCTCCTTTTCCAAACCATTCACGTTCATCTATATCCTCATCCTCATACATATCCATATTTGCACCTGGTATAGGATAAGGCTCGGCTAGAAGTGTATTGCCACTTTTCTCGTCATTCACCACAAACACTCCCACCGCGCCAGCATTAGCAGCTTCGTAACCCTGAGCTACTGATGTTGTTTTATCACGTCGAATGCAGATCAATATGTTTCCCTTTATTTTGCTAATATCAAGTGTTCCCGGTTTGCAAAGTCGACTACAGCAGTAACATATATACTAACATAAGAAACAAGTACCAATAATCTGATCAATAAAGTAAATATTAGAAGCAAGTTTGGTGAATTCTAGCTTACGCGTCATCTCTTGTGGCATTAGGAAGTCTAGCATTGGCAGCATGAACCAATGGATAAAATTTGCGTGATGGTAAGCCTCTATTCAGACTGGCTCCCTGAAATTCATGCACACATGCATGCATGCATGCAAACCAATTAGAACAGATCATATGCAACATGGTTTTTCCTTTACACTGATCATATCCCAAAAGAATAAATAATATTCTTTATATCATGGAATCGCAAATTGTTATTTATGATAAGTTTTGTTGACTTTGATAATAACTATCCTATAAATCATCATACTATAATGTAAGAAGTTTTGCACAGACGATGCATGTTTTATACTATAATGTATAAAAGAAACATGTAATGTTACCTTAAGGTGGTGATTTTTACCAAGAGAAATGTTGGTGAGAAAATCCCTGTCTATTGTACTGGCAGCAACTGTGAAGGTCCAGGGAGCCACATTTGTGACAGTTCTAGGTGCTGGTCCATCATTTCCAGCAGAGCAAACTACAACTATATTTCTAGCCACTGCATGAAATGCCCCTATGGAAACCCCATCTGTGAAGAAGGCTTCAATGTAAGGATTAGAGCCAGCGATGGAGGCAGAGATGACATCAACACCATCATTTATGGCATGATCAAACGCTTCTAGAATGTCTGCCTCATGGCAACCACCAGCATCATTTGCAGACCAACACACTTTGTATGCAGCCACACGAGCCTTTGGGCATCCACCCTTTGCAGTGCCATTGCCATTGCCGAAGATAGTTGCACCAGGAGCAAAGTTACCAGCAGCAATTGACAGCGTATGGGTGCCGTGGCCAACAAAGTCACGTGCCGTGCGTTTTGAACGATCAAGTTTCCCATTCTGTGCCTCGTAACCATTGCTAAAGATTCTTGCTCCTATCAACTTCCTGATTCATTGTAATGTGTAATTCACTCTTTATAAAGATGGTGGACAAATTTTCAACACAAGTTATTTACAATGAAACTGATGAATATTGTCACGGAACAGTGACATTAGTAACAAGGCATCAAACGATTATACTAAGTAGTACCTTAACATTTTAAAATTTCATGTAAATTATGAAAGGGTTGTGTTTAGTGAAATTATTAGAGAGAAAAGGACCTGTTACAGAATGTTTTGTTTGAAGGGGCAAAATGGTCAATCTGACAGACCCCGTTCCCACGCCACGTCGATGGCAGGGGACCATATCCGTTGTCGCTGAAACTTGGGTGTTCGGGCCAAATACCTGTTCAACAAAAAAATGTTAAGGATCTATAATATACTACGAACTGTTTTTGAGTTAAGGATTTAATATACTTTAATTAGTTAAACAAATTTTCATTATACAATTTACACCACTCATAAATTACATCAACTTCATTTATCCTTAAGCCTCGTGGTGAAAAACTACTTGGGAAGAGTGGAAGAAAATAATAAAGTTACTCACCCTAATTCTATATTGAAAAGTAAACTTCAAACTTACATCAATATATAAAAGTTGCATCTTCTCTAAACATTTTTAACCCTTTTAGTTAAAATTCTAATTGAAAGAGTGGATGGAAATGATAAAGTTTTTGGTAAAGGAAAAATGTTTTACGAAATTCTTTTTATTCACCTACTTCTATTTATTTATTATGTTATTCTTTTTAAGGGAACATTTTTTAGCTTTTATTGATTTCTAGATATTTTTATTCACTTTTTTTTTTTTAATTTTTTTTCTTCTTTGTGTCATTCCAACTAATGAAACCTCATTCCTTGTTCGATTATGAAGAGAAAAGTAAGGGAAATGAAAAAAAAAAATTAAGTTCAGAAAAGAAAAATAAATAAATAAAGAAAATGTTTTTGAGAGTTTTGTTTTTGATTTATTTAATAAAAGATAAAAATATACTTAAAGAAATAAGTGAAAATATGTGAAAAACAATACCGAGTTCCATTATTTTTAAAAGGAGAAAACTTAAATAAAGAGTACCATAGGAACTTTTGGTATTTTACTCCAGTTCATCTTTATAATATCTAATTCATTTAATAAGATGCAAATTAATAAAGTAAAAACTTCCATTTAATTGAAAACAACACAAACAATAAATTATTTCGTTTTTTTCTCATCCCCACCATATACACAACACCAATTCTCTCCATTTTCTTTTCTCGTCTTCTCCCTCGTCTCCACCAAATGTGGCATAGAGGATTAGAATTCTTTGAAAAAAAAAATATTCATTTTAGAATTCTTCAAGCTGTTATCATAGTTGAATTTAAACTTCTAATCATGTATTAATAAATTGTTAGAACATAAGATAAAAAAAATGTAAGGGTAAAACACATTTTCCTCTCCCATCTTACTATTTTAGTTTGTGTCTGATTCGTTCAGTTTAATGTTTGGATTAGTTCAAGTACATATGTTGCTCCTTCCACTAATTTATCTCACCAACAATAATAATAACTTTAGCTAACATGACAAACAATTTCAATGTATATTCAAATTCTCTTGTGCTATGAGCAACTAAAATTTAGTGTAGGATTAACCTGAATCCAGATTAGCAATAACTGTGTTTTCTCCAAATTTTCCTTTCCACCAAGCGGATTCTGCAGGAATTCCTCCATATTTTTCCAGCCCAAGAAAGTCCCATGATCTGGTAGTGTGCAATTTATACTCTTTGCTCAAGAATACTGAAATTACACTCGGGTTTTCTGCACCAATACATCCAAACATATAAATTTGTGTCTTCAAAAAGGGTAGTTAATTATCCCTTCAACTCCAATTATACCTAAAAGATCAACAAAATATGACTACCAACTACAAAACCATCGTAAGCATTTTTCTCACTTGCAATCTCTGACGCCTCTTCCTCTTCAAGCTGTGCAGCAAAGCCATTGATGTGCTTATTGTACGAGTACATCACTACTTCCTTTGCTTTCTCATGGCTGTGGGAAAAACAAACTATTCAAGTAATCAACTAGCTAACATCACTCTTGAGTCAAGCATTCACAAGGGTGTTTCTGATCATCATCAAGTGATCTTCAGGTCACGTTCTACATGGCTTATCATGTTAAAGCACACAATTTAAATGCTACTTTAAAGTTGTTTCTTGAAACTAATTTTGTTCAAGAGATATGAAAGTACTCAAAGTGTTATCCTTCAACAAAGTTTGTTTATGCATAGGACTTGAACCAATGCTAAAAGATTCTATATATTACCTTCCCAAGACTGGAGCCAGTAAATCATGGTGAGAATTTGTGGCTGACTTAAGATCACGAAGGGAAGGATTTGGACCATGAGAATGCTCTCCCAAGTATACAATATAGGTCTGCTACAAAGAATGAGATTAAAGCAGAAAATCTGTGAAATATTGTAACAGCAAAATGTGAAAAATTGTGGTTGTGAAACACTGGCTACTGTATTAGATACTTGAATAGAGAGTCTTAAAATTGTAATCAGAGAAGGAGATGAAGATTGACATGCTTGCCTTTCTAAGAGCTTCAGTGTATGGCTGCAACATAGTACAAAGAATGATTGATGATAGGAAAAGTTTTGAGATGGAAGATGCCATCTTCAACTGGTTTGGTTTTCAGGAAAAATTTGAAGATATGGAAAATGCCATCTTCAATGGCTCCCTTATATAAATCTTTTCACCATGCTTTTTTAGAGGTAATAATGATTCTTTATGCCAGTTCGTTCAGTATTTATTGTTAAAGAAGAGAGAAAGAAAAGGTGAAGTTAATATCTTATGCAGATGATGTCTTATTTGGAGACAAAGTATGGATTCAAAAATACTAACACAGAAATCTTTGCTACAGTAATATAATATGAAACTGTATTCTTAGTTTTAAGGGCTCATTAGAAAAAATAAAATAAAAAAAAAAAGCTAAATTTTGGCAAAAGCACATTTATCCTTTTCTCAGTTTCATATTTGTATCCCTACGTTATTTACATCACAACCTATCTTCTAGTTTTATTTACCTTAGCTATTGTTCCAAATTTATAGATTATGATTATAAAATAACAATTAAGATAGGATTTTTTTTTTCTAAAGAAGAAGAAGAAGAATTGATTGAAAATTTATCATTAAAATTATAATTAATTTCATTGTAATTTAAGTCGTTAATTTTTTTAATTAACGATTGTGTAACACACTTTTTCCCTATAAATTACATGTGTTTATTTTTGTCGCAAAAGGACCTAAGTTACTTCTATTCTTTCCCAAAGTTTATGATTTGTATGGTAGACTTTAACTCAGAGGAAAGAAACTGAGATAATAAAAAGAATGGAAGATAACATAAAGAAAGAAAATGAGGTGATAAATTGATAACAAAAACTATTTGATAGAAAAAATGAGAAATAAATATTATTTTATTTATTATTATTAATTCTTAATTATCAATATTATAATTTTTAATTACCTGTCATTACTATAATCATTAAAATGAGAAAAAATAAATAGATAATAAAATATGGTTCTGTTGTTGATTATGGAAAAAATATTTTGTAACTATAAAATTATGTTACAAAGATAACAAAATCGATTATGCAAATAAAAAATAAAGTAAATGTTAAATATATTTGTTTTAAAATTAATAAACATAAAAATACTAATAAATTTAGTTATTTAAAAACTAAATTCATTATGCTTCTTTTCTAATAAACATACTACCTCTTTTTTTTTATTTTTCATCCAACCTTGTTTCTCGCTGAATAAGAGTTTATAAGAAAAAAAAAGCATTAAAAATTTAATATTTATCGTATCATTTAAAAAATATATATTCTAAACTTAAGTATAAGTTAATTTTTTACTATAAAGTTCTTTTTTTATAAATATTTACAGAGAATTTTTTTTCAAATATATTAAATAAATGTTTGCATTGATTCGAATCACCTTCTATACAATGTATTGGGTGGAACAAAAGAAAAAAATAATATAATTAAAGGTCTTTGATTAAAGAAAAATAAAGAAAAAATTATAAAAAAATATAAAGAAAATAGTGAAAATAAAATTAAAAATTTACTTTTTCTGAATATTTTAATAGTTGAAATTATAATATTAATAGTTGTGCCATTTAAAGTTATAATATTAATAGTTGAAATACTGTTTAACAAATTATATTGTTTTTACAGTAATTATAGGCCATTAATAAATTTTTAGATTTAATTACAAAATAAAATATAATTCATTGTCAATTAGAGTCTGATTTGGTTAACAATTATGACAAATCTTCAAAATCGAACTTGTCTATAATAATATTCCCTCAAACCAGATTTTTTGACACATTTAAACTGGCATACTCTCTGAACTCACTGAAAAGTATCTTGGTTTCTGTCTATAATTTGCCCATTCTACTGTGTCTATCATGTTTGGGCTGCAACCCCACCACCCAACATTATGATGCTATTAGTAAATGAAAGAAATTAAAATATAAATAATGATGTATTATTTAAGTTTAAGTACAAATCTTTTTTCTTCTATTTTATCCACATTAAAATATTGCTTATTATATGTTTTCTGACAAAAAAATTTACAATTTAATGTATACTTTAATTCCTTGGATTCAGGAACTTTGAACTTATGTAATCATTTAAGATATCATAAAAGCATGGTTTAACTATTAAATATAAAATAAGTAATTTATAAAAAAATAAAGATTAGATCAAAAGTATATCTTTTTTAAAATAGGAAGACCACATGTCTCTATTTAAAATAAAAGAAAACTAAATTTATGATGGAGTAAGTATAGACATTAAAATTATATTTAAACCTACTTTTATTAAAAGTAAAAAAAAATCTGTTTTTAAAGTATAAAATATAAAAAATGATTTTACAGAATATTTGTCAGAAATAATTTTGAAGTTTATATCTCTTTTAGCTTTTAAAATAAAAAAATAAAGATGTTTTATTTTTCTATTCTCACTTTTTTACTAGCAATGTTTTTCATTTGGGTTTCATACCTTTGTTCTAAGTTTCTTCATCATATTATTTATTGTTGAAAATAATGACTAATAATTTTGATAGCTTTAAATGCATACTACGTTTAGTTCATATCTAAATAATCATTATTAGGATTCATACACTTGGCCAACCTTCTTTCTTGATTTTAATCTTAAAAATTAATTTTTAAAATTCTTTTATAAGTATTAATTAAGAAACTACAAAACAAATTAATATATTATCATACCTACCCAAATACTTATTTAAATAAGGTATGTGAGCTAAAATTTGTTGAAAGATATTAACTTAATTGGCAAGAGTACACACATAATTGAAAATTTCTGGTCCAGATATTCTTCTAGATAGTTGTTCGGCTGTTAACATTTATTAATGAATAATAACAAAAGAAATAGCATATAATCAATAATACACTATTTTTCTTTATCATTTTGTTATAATCAATTGGGTAATGTTAATTCATCATTCCTAATAATGAATTCTTTGTGATCTGATAAAACTGGCACTTGTTTGAATATAGGACAACAGAAAACATAGAGTGATTTTCAAATATATAATTCCACTGAAGTTATAAGATAGCTCATATAAAGTTATGATTTTTAAACTTTTAAAAAATGATATAAATTTAAAGAAAG